>Ga0209409_1000888_pt1 | contig 28594 bp, 27 predicted proteins | sample AD_JPNMR1_MetaG_FD_184424 | JGI IMG/M metagenome (GOLD analysis project Ga0209409, IMG submission 184424) | Active sludge microbial communities of municipal wastewater-treating anaerobic digesters from Japan - AD_JPNMR1_MetaG (SPAdes) (version 2) | ecosystem: Engineered > Bioreactor > Anaerobic...
TCTTTTTTTGCTATGTTTGCAATCTTTTTTTTCATAGTAGAAGTAACTACAAAATGTAGTTCATGATCTTTTTTGTAATTTAATTTTGTATTCATAAAAACCCTCCATAAAAAAATATTTCTATATATTAATCACAAAATTTTTAAGAAAATCCTTTACAAAATTAATTTAAGAAAAAAATTAAAAGAATTTTGTCTAAAAATAAAATCGCACCCTAAAAAAATTATAAGATCAGACAATTGTCGTATGTTGAAAATTATTTTTAGAATCAATATTTAAATTTGATTTTATTTAAAATTTTTAGTATAAAAAATATATGCAACAGAAAAATTATCCAGAAAATCCTATTTTCATCATAGATGATGAGGAGCATTTTTTAAAGAGTCTATCCTTTTTTTTAAAAACAGAAGGATTTTCAAATATTATTACAACAAACAACCCAGAGGATGCTCTTTTGATCTTAAAAGAAAATATGCCATCTTTAATCTTATTAGATATGATAATGCCTAAAATTAATGGGGAGGTTTTACTCGAAAAGATTAAAGAAAAACTACCAGAGATTCCTATTATTGTTATTACAGCAATAGATAAAGCAGAAATGGCTGTAAGTTGTATTAAAAAAGGGGCTTATGATTACCTTGTAAAACCAATAGACGAAACAAAACTACTTTTAACTATAAGACATATTTTAGAGTTAGAAAAAATAAAAGAATTAAATATAGACTTAAAGTCAAAATTAATAGAAAAAGAATATAAAATAAATCCAATTTTTTCTCAAATAATTACTCAAAATCAACAGATGATCTCTATTTTTAAATATATAGAATCCATTTCAAAAACAGATCTTCCAATTTTAATTACAGGTGAAACAGGCACTGGTAAAGAATTGTTTGCAAATGCTATTCACAAATTAAGCGGTAGAAGTGGAAAATTTGTAAGGCTTAATATCGCATCTGAGAATAGTAATATTATTTCAGATACTCTTTTTGGTCATAGTAAAGGCGGATTCACTGGTGCTGTTACTTCAAGAAAAGGCTTAATAGAAACAGCAGAAGATGGGACTCTATTTTTAGATGAGATAGGGGATTTAAATATTGAGAATCAGGTAAAGTTATTGCATATTTTACAGGAGAGAAAATATTATCAGATAGGAAGTGATGTAGAGAAAGTAACAAATGCAAGATTCATATTTGCTACAAATAGAGACATTGAAAAACTTGTTAATGAAGGTAATTTTAGAAAAGATCTTTATTATCGATTAAAATATCATCATATAAATATCCCCCCATTGAGAGATAGAAAGGATGATATCCCCCTTTTGGTTGATCATTTTTTAGAAAAAGCATGTAAAATCTTTAATAAGAAAAAGCCTTTTATTCCAAAAGAGTTTTATGATATATTAAGGAATTATGATTTTCCGGGCAACATAAGAGAGTTGGAGAGCCTTGTCTATGATATAATGAGTAGATATGAAAAAGGCATTCTTTCTATAAAACACCTACCAGAAAAATTAAATCTAACAATATCCAAACTGAAAGAAAAAAATAATAATGAAGAGATATTTTCTCTTTATATAGATGAAAATAACCAATTTAATATAAAGGGGGAATTCCCAAAACTAAAAGAATTGAATGATATAATAACAGATATTGCACTCCGAAGAACAAATAATAATCAGACTCTTGCAGCTAAATTACTTGGATTATCAAGAAAGGCTTTAAATAATAGGCTTTTAAAAAAGAAATAAATAATAAAAAAATCCTTGACATTTTTTTAAAATAAACTAAAATAGAGTTATGTCAAACAAAAAAATTACTAAAAAAGAGTATGCTCAAATAAAAATAGGTAATACAAGAGTAGTTCCTGTTGTTGGAAAAATTATATTTGTTTTTATTATTTTGCTATTTATCTCTAATGCACTTACAAACTATATAAATATCAATTTTGTAAATGTAGAATTAACACATTTAATGAAAGATCTTTTAGTAAAAGATTTAAAAGAACTTTATTTTTACTGTAATAATCAGTATGAAATATTCCAATTTAATAATGATATTCAAAGTTGCTCAGCAAGCATTGAGAAAAAGGGTAAGAGTCAATTACAGTATTCAAAATCAATAGCATTAGGTATAAAAGAGGATGGTTCGTTACTATTTGTGTCTACAACTTTAAATGATGATATAAAATTTGATCCGTTTTCTGTGCTTAAAAAAATAAAAGATAATACAGAAGATCTTCAGGAAGGGGTTATTCCATCTTTCAAATTTAATAAATATGACTATTTTGGGGTGTATAAATATAATAAAAACTGGAAAACTTATATAATAAGAGCAGAAGAAAAGAGAGAATTTTATAAAAAAACTCTCATCGTTTTTGGTAAAATTATTTTAATAATTATCGTACTTACAATTGTCTGTTCATTACTTGGAACTATATTTTTGAGATATATTCTAAGATATTTGAAATTCATTACTATTGAAATATTGGAGATGATTAAAGCTCAAGAATTAAAAATTATAGATTTGTCTAAAGCCCCTAATGATGATATAACACTTTTAGGAGTCGCTTTTAATTCTCTTTCGAGTACTATTAATAATTTAATGCATATTTTTCTTAAATTTGTAAATAAAGACATAGCAAGTAAAGCATATCAGGAAAAACATATAAGGCTCGAAGGAGAGTCAAAGGAATTAATAATGCTTTTTTCTGATATAAAAAGTTTTACATTTATGACAGAACAATTAGGGGTAGATATAATTAAGATACTTAATCTTCATTATGAAAATACTATACGAAGAATCATAAAGAATAATGGAGTAATTGGTTCTATCATTGGTGATGCTCTTCTTGCAATATTTGGAATTTTTGAAGAGACTAAAAGTCAAAAAGCCTATGATGCTATTATTTCTGCTTATGAGATACAGAGTGTCACAGAGCAATTGAGAAATCAGATAAAGAAAAAGAAAGAAGAATTAGAAAAAAAAGGCAAAACATTTTCACCTTTACAGGAGAAGATATTTAAGGCTTTAATGATAGAAATTGGAGTAGGGATAGATGGTGGAGAGGTTTTTTATGGGACAATTGGCTCAAATGAAAGAATGACAAATACTGTTATAGGGGATCCAGTAAATGCAGCCTCCCGTCTTGAGGGATTAACAAGGATTTATAAGGTGCCAATAATATGTTCAGAATATGTGGTAAATCAGATTGAAAAAATTGGTATTGAAATTGATGATCAAAATAGCAAAATTAAAAATATAACTCATAATGACAAAAAATTTATTTTTGTGGAGATAGACACTGTTTTAGTCAAAGGTAAGACTCAGGGTATAAAAATTTACTGGCCAGTGTTAAAAAATGAGTTAACAGAAGAAATGGAGAATAATATATTAACTTTTTCAAAGGCTTTACAACTTTATTATGAGGGGGATTGGAAGAGTGCTTCCAATTTATTTAAAAAGTGTAAACTCCCTGTTGCAGAGGTTTTTGAAAATAGAATAAAGGGGCTTGAACGTCCCGAAAAATGGAATGGTATATGGACAATGGAAACAAAATAGAAAAAATTTCGCCGGATATTTTTCTACCAGATGAATATAAATTAGAAGAGACAAAACCAGAACTTTACAATCTTGAAGAAGAGTTTATTAAGACTAGAAAAAATAGGGATATTTTGCCTTTTCTATTTTTTTTCTTTTTTATCGGAGTAATTTCATTTTTATCTTTTTTTCTTATTTACTATATTCAAAATAAGAATAAGAAAATGAGTATAGATATAGAAGACTTTCAGGATCTTAACCTTTTGGAAATTTTAAATACGGTAAAAGGATATGAAAAGGATTTGATAGATCTTAAAGATGAAGTCGCTGAACTCGAAAAGACAAGAGACTTATTACTTAAAGATGTAAAAGAAGATATTACTAAAAAGATTAATTTTTTGAAACACAAAAGAATGAATCAAACAGATAAAAACAAAAGAATCGCTGAATTACGAGAAGAAGAAAAAGCCAGACTAAAAAAAATCAATGAGGAATACAACGATAAAATAGCCATAAAGAAACAAAAAGTAGATGAAATATCTTTAAAATTAAAATCTTTTGAAGAGTCCACATTAAGATCAATAAAGGAAATAGATATTGCAACAGATGAGAATAGCGATATTCATGATCTTGAGATTAAGAAAATTTCAGAAAAATATGAAAAGAGATTAAGAGAAGAGACAGATTATTATAAAAATAAATTGGAAAGAACAGAAAACTATTATAAAAATTTGACCGAGACTCTGATATTAAAATATAATCCAATTATTGATGACCCTCAAATAAAAGAGTTAATTGAGTCTGATATAGATGAAAATTTAAAAATAGAATTTAAAATTGGCGTAAATGATATTATTATTTCAGATAAAAAAATAATAGAAGATCTTAGAAAAAATCAGGATAATTTGGTTTTATTGGAAAAACAATTTGAAGAGATCCCATATGAGAATTCTATTCCTCTATTATTAAAAAAAATATTTTATTTAGAAAAAAAGATAATAAATATTTATGAAGAAATTGTCTATATATTGTTAACTCAAAAACAAAATCTTGAGAAAGAAAATGAGTCAAATTTAAAAGAAATTGAGAGATATCATAATGCTTTTATTTATTTAGTGAATAAAAATCCAGAATATGGATATATAATAGATTCTTCAAACCCAAATGATGTTATATTTATAAAGAATGAGAATAAGATAATAAATTCTGGAGATAAAAAGGCGATATTAAGAGATGGGACTGAAATAGGAACCATTGAATTTTATATGGATAATAACAATCTAAAAGCAAAAATAATATATATTAAAGAGAAGCAAAAGATTTTGCCATTTGACATCATAGAATTAAAGTAAATTCAATTTTTAAATTTTTATTATATTTTCTTGACCAATCTCAATATTTTGAGTATATTTAGGAAAGTTAAATTTTTAATTATAAGGATAGTAAATTTTTAAGGTAAGTCTATGAATAAAAAAAAGTTTAGATCGACAACTGTATTAGTAGTAAGAAAAGATAATCAGGTAGCAATGGCTGCTGATGGTCAGGTAACACTTGGCGCCACTGTAATGAAAAGTAATGCAAAAAAGATAAGGAAGATATATGATAATAAAGTATTGGTAGGATTTGCTGGAAGCACTGCTGATGCTTTTACACTTTTTGATAAATTTGAAGAAAAACTTAATGAATATAGAGGAAATATTGTTAGAGCCTCTGTTGAATTGGCAAAAGATTGGAGAACAGACAAGATATTAAGAAGACTTGAAGCAATGCTTATAGTTGCTGACAAAGAGAATACTCTTATAATTTCTGGTAGTGGAGATGTTGTTGAGCCAGAATTTGGAGTAGCTGCAATAGGAAGTGGTGGTAATTATGCTTTAGCGGCGGCAAGAGCATATTTAGAATGCGGAAATTATAGTGCCAAAGAGATCGCTGTTAAATCATTAAAAATAGCAGGGGATATCTGCATATATACAAACAATTCAATAATAGTTGAAGAGATATAATAACTAAATAAAATATATTTTAAAATTTAGTGACTTTTTGCTATATAGTATATAAAGAATTTTATTTTACAAGGATAGAGAAATATGGAATATTTAAAAGACAAAGATGAATTAACTCCTCGAAAAATAGTAGAAGAATTAGATAAATATATAATTGGCCAAAAAGAGGCAAAAAAAGCAGTCGCCATTGCTTTAAGGAATAGAGCAAGAAGAAAACTTTTACCAGAAGAGTTAAGGGAAGAAATTTATCCTAAAAACATAATTATGATTGGTCCTACTGGTGTTGGAAAAACAGAGATAGCAAGAAGACTTGCCAAATTATGTAAGGCACCATTTATTAAAGTAGAAGCAACCAAATATACAGAGATAGGTTATGTAGGTAGAGATGTGGAGAGTATGATAAGAGATCTTGTGAATGTTGCTGTGAATATAGTTAAGGCAGAATTAAGAGAATCAGTAATGGAAGAGGCAGAAAAAAGAACAAAAGAGGCTATATTAAATTATTTAATTCCAGAAACTAAATATAACAAAAAAAATTCGGATTTAGAAATTGATCAGCGTTCTCATACAAGAGAAAAATTTAAAACTTTATTGGAGAGAGGAGAATTAGACGATAGAATAATAGAAATATCTGTTACTGCCAATACCTCTCCCATAGTAGAAATTTTTTCTGGTGCTGGGCTTGATGGTATGGGAATTAATATGTCAGATTTAGGAAGTATTTTTGGTGGTGGAAAAACAAAAAGAAGAAGAGTAACTGTTAATCAGGCAAAAAAGATTTTACTGGATCAGGAGATAGAAAAATTAATTGATATGGATAAGGTAACTGAAAAGGCTATAGAAAAAGTAGAAAATGATGGTATTATATTTATAGATGAGATAGATAAAATAACCGGCAAATCAAGAAACACATCTGGACCAGATGTTTCAAGAGAAGGGGTTCAGAGAGATCTTTTACCAATTGTCGAGGGGTCCCAGGTAAACACTAAATATGGACCTGTAAAAACAGATCATATACTTTTTATTGCAGCAGGGGCTTTTCATATAAGTAAACCATCCGATCTAATACCAGAATTACAGGGTAGATTTCCAATAAGAGTAGAACTTAAAAGTCTTTCAAAAGAGGATTTCATAGAGATATTAACCAAGCCTAAAAATGCTCTTATTTTACAATATAAAGAGTTATTAAAGACAGAAGGCATAAATTTAACATTCACAGAGGATGCAATAGATTTAATAGCAGAATATGCTTATACTGTAAATAATGAAATGGAGAATATTGGAGCAAGAAGACTTCATACAATTATGGAAAAGATTCTTGAAGATATAAGTTTTAATGCACCTGATCTTGAAGAAAAAACAATTACTATTGACAAAGATTTTGTAAATAATGCTTTAAAAAATATTATTGAAAATAAAGATTTATCAAGATATATTTTATAAATATTTAATTAAATAGGAATTAGAGATGGGGAAAAAAGTTCTTATAGTTGATGATAGAGAGGATAGCAGATTAGTCTTAAAAAATTTTTTTGGTTTTTTTGGGAAAAGAGATGATATTAAAATATTCATGGCAGAAACAAGCGAAGAGGCTTATAATATAACCCTGAAAGAAAAGCCAGATCTTATATTCTTGGACTTACAAATAGAAACAGACACTTCTGGCTTTGAACTTGCTAAAAAAATAAGAGAAAATCTTCCAAATGAAAATATAAAGATATGGGCAGTCACTGCTAAAACATTAAAAAATTATGATGAATCAGAAACAATAGAGGAAAAATGTATTAAAAGCGGCTGCGATAAATATATTACCAAACCATTAGATCAAAAAAAGTTAATAATAGAGGTATCAAAAACACTTAATATTCCCATACCAGAAATTACTAAAAAAAGAATGGAAATAAATTAATTTTTATGGAGAAAAAGAAAAAACCAAATAAAGAAATTGTCTTTAGATTGTATATCGCCTTAATAATATGGAGTGTAATATTTTTCCCATTAATATTTATTCCATTAAAATTACAATACAGAATATTCTGGCCTATTTTTACAAAAATGTTTTTATATGCCGTTAAGGTAAGGGTTCATAATCTTTCTAAAATAGATATAAATAAATATCGGGGTGTGATATTTGCATCCAACCATAAAACTTTTGCCGATACATATTTTATCATGAATTTTTTAAGAACGCCATTTACAATTTTATATAGAAAAGGGATAATCAAAAATCTTTTTATAAGATTTATGTTCTGGCGAGCCGGGTTAATCCCAATAGAGAAAACCGATGCTATTTTATCTATTAATGCCTTTAAAAAAATAAAGAAGAAATTAGAAAATAAATTTTCAATAATATTTTTTCCAGAAGGATGGTATACAACTGATAGACCTGTTGGGGAGATAAAAAAAGGGATAGCACTTATTGCAAAGGAGACAAATTGTAAAGTTATACCTATTGCTATCTATGCGGATAAGCCAGACTTTTTATTTGAGGATAAACTCGAATGGAAAAATTTTTATATTAATGCAGGAGAGCCTCTCTCTTATTCAGAATTTAATGATAGAGATTCTTTTTTAAATGAAATAAAAGTAAGAATTGAAAAACTATATAATGAGATAGAGGAGCATATAAAAAAATGAGATACTATTTATTAACTGCTTTTGGCAAAGATAGACCCGGCATAGTAAAAGAGGTATCAGAAATTTTATATAATTTTAATCTTAATATAGATGACTCCTCAATGATAAGGCTTAATAACGAATTTACAATGATGCTTATAGTTGAGGATAGTAAAAATATAGATATAGAAAAAGTAAAAAAAGAATTCAATATTCTTGAAAAGAAGAGTAATTTAAATATAGCCTTAAAAGAGGTAGAGAAAGAGGATATTCCTAACGAAGATAATCCTATTTATGATATTGTTGCTTATGGTAAAGATAAAGTTGGAATTATTTATAATATTTCAAAATTACTTGCTAAGAATAATATTAATATTATAAATCTATTTACAAATAAAGAAAAGGATTTTTATTCTGTACTGATAAGAATAGAAGTAGATAAAAATTTTAAAATCCAATCCCTTAATAAAGAACTCGAAAGATTAAGAAATGATCTTGATCTTAAAATACTAATATCAGAAGTAATAAAAGAAGAAGAGATGTAAAGAATGCTCCAATACGAAATACTTAAATTTCCAGATAAAAGATTAAATCTTGTTTCAAAAGAGGTTTTAACTTTTGATGATAAACAAAAAGAATTAACAGAACTCTTAATATCAATAATGAAAGAATCAAAGGGATGTGTTGGACTTGCGGCCCCTCAAATAAATTATCAAGTAAGGACAATTGTCGTAAATGTCTCCTTTTCAAAAAATAAAACAATAATAAAAAATAGCGGTTTGATCGTAATGAATAATCCAGTTATAATTAAGAAAGAAGGGATAATTGTAACAAGAGAGGGGTGTTTGAGTGTGCCAGAATTTACTGGTAATGTAAGAAGATATGAAAGAATCACTGTTTCGGCACTTGATATATCCGGGAAAGAGTTTACATTAGAGACAGAAGGATTTGAGGCAGTTGTAATTCAACACGAGATAGATCATCTGGATGGCATTCTTTTTTTAGATAGACTGGTTTCCCCTAATGATATATTTAAAAGAAAAGTATTACCCTGATTTTTTTTATTTTTTGAAAATTTTAGAGCAAATTTTAGTAAGATATATCCTCTTGTTAAAAAAGATATCCCCCCTCGGTTATGGGGATATCTCTTAAATTAATATACTCGTATAATACAATGCTGTTAGTATAATCTTATAACTTCTTTGTTATTGTCTTATTATCAATATCTTCAAATACTTTTGTAAATTCATAAGTTATCTCATCTGCCTTTTCTTCAAAATTGTTAAGAGATATGTTATCGGCAACTTTCATTCTTATTATAATTGAGGTTTCAATTGTTTTTTCAAATATAATTTTTTTATTGATCTCCACATTGTTTTTGAGTTTATCTTCAAATTCTTCTGGGACATTTTTTGACTCATCTGTTCTTATTTTGATTGATTGATATTTAACCTTTCTTACACCATCCTCATCCGGCTCTGATGCTATTATTATTGAACCATTAATTGTTAAAGCAATAATGGTCTTTTTCTCATTTTTATCAAAAAAATCAATCTCTTCTGCAATCCCATAATTATCTGTTATTTTATCGAATTCCTCATACTTCATTTTCCAGTTTTCAAGCATTGCCTCATAATTAACCCCGTTTTTTTCAGCCAATTTTCTTATATTTTTTACATAATCTTCTGGTAATGAAATGTCCATAAAAATCTCCTTAATTAAAAATATTTTTATTTGATTAAATTATATATCAAATAAAATAAAATTACAAGAAAAAATAAAAATTATTGCTTTATTTTTTTATTATGATATAATAATAAAAAAATAATTTAAGGAGTTTTTCTTTTATGAAAAGGTTTATTTTGCTATTAACTATTCTTATCACTATTTTTTCCTGTAAAAAAGATAATTCTCTTAATACCACAACTACAGTATCTACTATCTCTATTGAAAATCCAACTCAATACATAAAAGAGGCTGGCTGTTATTTTTATAAAAATATAGAAGATGTTAATACTCCTATTAAAAATCTAAAGTCAGATAGCTATCTGTGGGTTGATTTTGGTAGAAAGGTGACTGTAATTGATACTAAAAAAGTAGGAGATGATGACTATTATAAAGTTCAATTGCCAGATAAATCTATTTATTGGGCAAAGAAGGATTTTTTTACTTCAAAATTTATTACAATTAATAAGGCAAATGTTTTATGCTATAAACAGCCAGATAATGATTGGGCAACAACTATCAAGTTACAGCCAGGGGATTTTGGTACTTTAATAAAAGAAGAGGACGGATGGATAAATGTTGAATTTAAAGCATATAGACCTACAAAAGAAGGTGGGGATAGAAAATGGGTCGGAAATTACTGGATAAAAGAAGGGTGGACAGATGATATTAATACTGCTAAGCAGGCTTATTATCTTTATATGGCATATTATTACAAATTAATAAAAAATGATGATAAAAATGCAATAGAGATGATAAAAAAGGCTTTTTCTTCTACCAATGAAGAAGAGACCGAGATATCTTATGTTTTGAGAGATTATTTACAGGAACTTCAATCAAATTCCACTGAAGAGATTAAAGAGTGAAATTTAGTTTTAAGAATAGAATTTTAGATTTTAATAATGATATTTTTATAATGGGGGTAATCAATATTACCCCCGATTCTTTTAGTGATGGTGGTGAATACAATACCTTAGATAAGGCTTTAGTTAAAGTAGAGGAGATGATCAAAGAGGGGGCTACTATTATCGATATTGGTGGAGAGTCCACAAGACCTTTTTCTGAAGCAATTTCTGAAGATGAAGAGATTGATAGGGTAATTCCGCTAATAGAAAAGATAAATCGTAATTTTGAGACAATTATTTCCATTGATACATATAAAAGTAAAGTTGCAGAACTCGCTATTCAGAATGGTGCTGAAATAATAAATGACATAAGTGGTTTTACCTTTGATAGTAATATGATCAATGTAGCAAAAAAATATAATGCAACCTCTATTATTATGCATATAAAAGGGACTCCAAAAGATATGCAGATAAATCCAGTTTATCATGATGTTGTATCTGAAATTTATGACTTTTTTAAAGAAAGGATTAACTTTTGCAAAAATAATGGCGTTGAGAAATTAATTCTTGATCCTGGATTTGGATTTGGGAAATCTCTGGATCATAATTATATTCTTCTTAAAAATTTAAATAAATTTACCGATTTTGGATATCCTGTTCTTGTTGGAATTTCGAGAAAATCAATGATAGGCAAGGTAATAGATGTGCCACCAAAGGAGAGAGTAGCCGGGACAATTTCTTTAAATACTATTGCAATTCTTAATGGTGCAAAAATGGTAAGGGTTCATGATGTAAAAGAGGCATATCAATCCATTGCAGTTATAAAAAAATATCTTGAAATCTAAATTGTTTCTATTATTTTCTTTATTAATTCTTCAAAAGAGAGTCCATACTCATTCGCAGCAGCCACATATCCTGCATCTTTACCGAGAGAAGGGTTTATATTTATTTCAATAATATAAATATTATCCTCTTTATCAACTCTTATGTCTATTCTTACATATCCTCTTAGATTAAAATTTTCATAAGACTTTTGACATATATCTTTTATTTTTTCTAATAAGGGTTTATCTTTTTCTAAAAAGTTAAAATTTCTTATGGTATTTTTATATTCAAAAGAGTGCTCTACCCATTTTGCATTATAGGATAAAATTTTAGGTTTATTTTCAGGGTAGTCTTTAAAAATTATTTCTGCCAGAGGGAATATTTCACATCTATTTTTATAACACAAAAGAGAGACATTAAATTCTCTACCATCAATATATATTTCTGCAAAAAAATCTTTTTTATATCTTTCATTAAAATTATTTATTGCTTTTTGACATTCATTTAAACTGGAAAATATCATTATATTATCTTCGTCAATAAATAGTGATCCATCACTATACACTGGTTTTATAATAAATCGCTGTGGAAAGTGGATATCCCCATATATTTTATTATTATAAATAAATGGTGGAGTTTTTAATTTATAAGAGATAAGCAATTCCTTACATAATACCTTATTTGTTGTTATGAACATATTTTTACTATCCGGGGAAGTATAAGGTATGTCGTGATTTTCTAATAACATCGGGAAAAGGCAAATCATTTTGCCATCATTATTAAAATGTTCAACAAGATTAAAACAAAAGTCTGGTTTTATTTGAATAAGGCTCTTTGAGATTTCTAACAGATTTAATGTGCATTCTAATAAATGAACTTCATAATTAAGTTTTTCCAATGCTTTTTCTACTAATCTTACCTGTTCTATGGTATCTATTACATCCTCATTATCTTTCTCTTTTATTTCTGGATATAAAATTACAACCTTTTTTTTCATTTTCATTCTCGCTATAAATTTATATAAAATAACTATTATTTATAATTTTTATATAATCCTACGACAATTGTCGTATATATATAACATATATGGTATAATTTTACGACATATGTCGTAAAATAAATATATAATATAACAATTATTTTATTTTTTATTAAAAATTTCTACCTTACTCTTAATACTTTTAGTTGGACACACTTTTATACATTCAAGACATCTTATACATTCAAGACTTTCTATATTGTTTGTAATATTAATATTCATAGGACAATTATTTTCGCATTTCTTACAATCTATACATGTTTTTTTATCAAGTTCTAACTTAAATATACTTATTTTGTTAAATAGTGACCATATAGCACCGAGTGGGCACATTATTTTACAAAATGCCCTTTTTGAAAAGAGAAATAAAATTAAGAATAATATTAATATAACAAATTTCAATAAGGTAATAAAAGATGCCATTTGTCTTATATTTTTATCAATAATTAATAATGGCACGCCAGCCTGTAATGTACCTGCTGGACATAATAATTTACAAAAATAAGGAGCAATTTTAGTAATATCAAAAATAAAGAGAGGGAGTATTATAACAAACAATACTAATACTACATATTTTATTAACCTTAAAATTTTAGGAATATTAATATTTTTATTGGTTATTTTATTGATAAGATCCTGTATAAAGCCAAAAGGGCATATAAATCCACAACATATTCTTCCCCCTATGATTCCTACAGAAGAAAGTATTCCTATTATATAAAACCCTATAAAATTTATCTTCTGAGAAAATATTATTCTTTGAGATATATCATTAAACCAGAATTGTAATGAACCAATAGGGCAAGAAAAAACAGCCATTGGGCAGGAATAACAATTTAAACCCGGAATACAAAATCTTTTAAAACCACTCTGACTGATCATTGCTTTTTTATTAATGATTGATCTAAAAAGTGTAACAAAGTCAGAATTAATAATAAAAAAGAATAATAATTGTATAAAATTTCTTAATCTAATTATTAGCTTTGATATTTTTGTAATCATTATCCAATACCTATACATTCGTAACAGATATTAAGTGCCTTTTGTAATATTCCAGTTATTATGTCGCCAAATATTAGACCTAATATTATCATAAAAATAGAAATTATTAAAATAATTATTTTAATTTTCATATATTTTTTTCTTTATAATATAAATTAGAAAAGGGGATATCCCCCCTTTTCTGTTAATTATTAAATAATCATAATATCCTATTTAAAAATAAATTGAAATAATTTTACAATTAATCCATTTAACCCAATACATGTTCCGACGAATACTATACTTACCATACTCATTAATTTTAACAATATATTTATACAAGGTCCAGAAGTATCTTTAAAAGGATCTCCTACTGTATCACCAACAACAGCAGCCTTATGGGGATCACTCTTTTTCCCACCAAAATTCCCTTTCTCAATAAATTTTTTAGCATTATCCCAGGCCCCACCAGCATTAGCCATCATTATTGCAAGAATAAAACCACTACAAAGAGCACCTGCAAGTAAAGCAAGAACTGTTGCAGGACCAAATACTATTCCAACTAAAACTGGCGTTATTACAGCCATTAAAGATGGTACAATCATCTCTCTTTGTGCACCTTTTGTACTAATCTGAACACATCTTGCATAGTCTGGCTTATCTTTACCTTCAAGAATTCCGGGCTTTTCTTTAAACTGCCTTCTAACCTCTTCTACCATAGCCTTTGCCGCTCTACCCACAGCACCCATAGACATTGCAGAAAAAACAAATGGCATTAAGGCACCAATAAAGACCCCTATCAAGACCAGAGGATTTAAAATATTCTCACTTAAAAAAAAGCCTCCATCTTGCAACGGTAAGATAAAACTCTGATAACCTATTTTTTTAACATATTCATAGGCATTTTGCCATTCAGAAATATGAGCAGGATCAAGTTTTAGAATTTCAAGTATTTTATTACCATATTCAGCAAGTAAAGCAAGAGCAGTAAGAGCAGCACTGCCAATTGCAAATCCTTTTCCAGTAGCAGCAGTTGTATTTCCAAGCATGTCAAGAGCATCAGTTCTCTCCCTTACCTTTGCATCAAGATGAGCCATCTCTGCAATTCCACCTGCATTATCAGCAACTGGTCCATAAGCATCAGTTGCCAATGTTATGCCAAGTGTTGAAAGCATACCAACTGCGGCAAGACCGATTCCATAGAGTCCCATATTTCCACCACCGGCAAAATAGTATGCCCCTAAGGTTCCCAGCACGATTGTAATAACAGGTATTGCTGTTGACATCATTCCAAGAGAAAGCCCTCCTATTATTACTGTTGCAGGACCAGTTAAAGAAGTTTCAGCAAGTTTTTTAGTAGGTTTATAATTATCTGATGTAAAATATTCTGTAAAATAGCCAATTATATTACCAGCGATAAGTCCTGTTATTATTGCCCCCCATAATCCAAGTCCTTTCTGTCCGAATAATAACAACACAATTACAAGAGACGCAATTGCAATTAAGCCAGTACTGAAATATATACCTCTTCTTAAAGCATTTAATAGTGTTTTTTGAGTAGCATCGTCTTTTGCTTTTACTAAAAATGTTCCTAATATTGAGCAAATTACACCGGTTATTGCTATTAAGCCGGGTAATTCTATATATTTAAGAATAGTAGTACCTGATATATCCTTTGCGGCCATAGCAGCAACACTACCAAGAGCCATTGTTGCAACAATTGAACCTACATAACTTTCATAAAGATCAGCACCCATTCCAGCAACATCACCAACATTGTCACCAACATTATCAGCTATTGTGGCTGGATTTCTTGGATCATCCTCTGGAATTCCAGCCTCAACTTTACCAACAAGATCAGCACCAACATCTGCGGCTTTAGTATAGATTCCACCACCAAGTCGTGCAAATAGAGCCATTGTTGATGCTCCCATACCAAAAGTAATCATAATTGGTGGTATCTCCTCAGGAGAGGTAATACCGATACTGAGTGGCATAAAAACATATTTTAAAAGTATCCACCATAAAGCAATATCAAAAAGACCAAGCCCTACTACAACCATCCCCATTACTGTTCCAGAATTAAAGGCAACTCTTAATCCAGAATTAAGATTATTACTTGCAGCAAATGCTGTTCTACAATTAGCCTTTGTTGCAATTTTCATTCCTATAAAACCAGAAAGACCGGAAAAAAATCCACCAGTAAGAAATGCGATTGGTACAAAGGGGGACAACCATCTTTCTCCTTTTAAGATGATAGGTATAATCCAAGCTATAAAACCAAGTATAGCAAAAAGAATAATAAAGAAAATCCCAACAACCTTGTACTGTTGATAAAGATATGCCATTGCTCCTTCATGAACATAGTCAGATATCTCTTTCATTCTATCAGTGCCAGGGGATTTCTTTAAAACTCCTATTGCTAATATTAAAGCAAATATTAAGGCAATTAATGAACCGCCTAATGTGAGAAACATAAAGTCAAAATGAGTATTTGACTCAGCAAAAATAAAAGATGGGATAAAAAAAAGAATTAATAAAATTAAATAAGATCTTTTCATTTTTTCTCCTTAAAAATCAGATTAGCAACTTATTAAATAAAGATGCCAATTTAATATACAATGATTAATTATTTTTTTCAATATATTTTTTGAAAAAAATTATGACTGATGATGCGATTTTATTTTTAGGCAAATTTTTTAATTTTTTTTCTAAAAGTTGTAAAGGATTTTCTAAGAAATTTTGTGATTAATATATAGAAATATTTTTTTTACAGGAGGTATAATTTATGAAGGAATTCGATTTTGTCTTAAATCAAGATCTCTTTGAAAAAATTAACAATTTAAAAGATAAAAAAGATAAAGATCTTTCTACTTTAATAAGGGAAATTATAATCTTTATGCTTCCCGTATTAAAGAGAAAGCATCTTTTTGAAAAAAGAAGGGATAAAGATTATAAATTTATAAATGCCACCCGCAGAATTAGAATCTATATTCCAGAAGAGGTATATAATGAGTTAAAATTGGTTCATGACCATATTAACTCATTTAGTATTGCCATTCTTATACGAGAACTTTTGGAAATATATTTTGCTGGCATTGAAGTAGAGGGAGAAGAAGAGTTTATAAAAAAAATGGAGGAATGGGAAAAGGGAATAGAAAGATTAAGGGAGGCTAAGGCTGTGGTGGTGAAGATTGGTTCCCCAGATATCCCAGTCCCAGATGAACATAACGACTATTTTTTACTCAAATTCAACTCAAATTTTTGCCTGAAAGAGATAAAATTCTTATAAAATTAGTAATATGTATCAAATTTGGTCATTCTATCTTTCTTACTCAAAATTTACCTTAGGATAATTCTATTTTTTTCTCTACCTAAAAATAAAATTGCACCAATCACTGATGGGCTTAATAAAATTATCTGATTGTACTTCACATTTCTCAGAGTAAAATTATTATTTTTATAAACATCGATAATTATATTGATGTTTAATTTTTTTAAATAGTAACCACAGATTATTTTATAATTGTTATTAAATATTTAATTTTTCTTTATAGATTTCTTTTTTTCTTGTATTTTATTATACAGTCTATTAGCCTGTAACATAAAAGTCTCTAATCTTGCCTCAAGTATTTGAGAAAATGGATTACCATCACATTCTATACTTAAGAAAGGCAATGCTCCAATATCGCCTTCCAGATATGATAAATCTACCTTCTCTTTTGCAAGATTACTTGCAATTTTTTTACCTTCGAGTGTCATTTCAACTGTTGTAACAGCCTCTGTCATTCTACTATTCATACAGCCAAAAGGACCAACATTTATCACACCGCAATATTTATCTATAAGATGATATAAAGATGCACCTGTTGATAATCCAGGCTCCCCAGTTAAGGTATAAGGGAAAATATGCTTTGAATGAGCCATATATCTTTTTATATCAATCATCTCTTTTTCATAAAGGCCACTCTTTGTAAGAATAGATTTAATCTTATTTTCTGTCCAATCCTGAACAATATCCGAGATTAAATATTCTATCTTTCCAACAAAATTTGTTTTTGCTTCAAACATTTTTATTTTTCTTAAGAAATCAACATACCTATTCCATTCCATTACCGGTGCATCAAGCATAACAAAACCATTCTTTGCCAACTTTTCTGGTATTCCCATTAAAGAAAAATGGTCCCTTCTTACAAATATCTCCCCAACAATACCTACATACTTTGCTTCACTAATGGGTCTTTCAAGTCTTATTTTTGAAAGTTCTTTTGCACTCATTCTTAATTGTTTATAAAAAGATCTCTTATTTGTCTTATCAAATGTTCCTAATATTTTTTCTACTTCTCTCTCAAATACTCTCATTCCTTCTTCTTTATTTATAGCCATGGCCCTTATTGCGGATCTAATATCATCAAGTACATCAGTTGCATATATTGCCCTTGCTGCATTTATTCTAAATTTAACACCGAGTCCAGCATAACCATTATCATTTGAAAGTGTAATAATAGCAACATTTTCGAGTCTCAATTTTTCTATTATTGTGTCCATTAAAATAGCATATTGTCCAACTCTACAACATCCACCAGCAGAGACTAAAAATATTGCAAGAAGTTCATCTTTATTTTCTCTATATTTCAAATATTTCAAAACTTCACCAATTATGTTTATAATAGGAAGACATTCTTTACTTGTTGTGACAGATCTACCAAGATCAAGAGCCTCTCTATCACATACCGGTAAAGCATGAGCATTCCATCCTTCTCCTCTTAAAACAGCAGCAGCACCTCTATTAAAGAGATCACCCATTGAAGGTATTATTACCTTTACTCTTTTGTCTTTAAAAGAGACTTTATTACCTTTTGAATCAATAAACCATGCTTTTCCAGTCTGATCAATCTCTGTCTTTGCCTTTACAAAATTTATCTCCTTATCTTTTATCTTATCTCTTACTTTTAGATAATTTTTTACAACATCCATAAATGCCTCTATTCTGGTATTAACACCAGCGTCAGCCGTATGCCCATCAACTTCTATTGTGAGAGATGGCTTTGTTCCCATAAGATCTCTGAAATGTGGCACCATCATAGAATCTAATGCGCACAAGAAATTTGTTAAATAACAGCCAAAAAGTTGAGGATGTCTTTTTACTATTCTTGCAGCCTTTATAATTCGTTGTCCCATCTCCCAGTATGTCCCTTTATAATTTTCCTCTTCTTCATACATAAGAAAATCATAAGGTATTATCTCTACCCCTCTTGATGCAAATTTAAATGGGACTCCTTTGTTTGTCTCATCGGCAAAAGCATTATATGGCCTACCAAAAAGAACAACCGCGATTCTATCCGGATTACTTTCAAGTTCTTTTAAAATTCTTTTTCCTTCTTCTTTCATGTCTTTAAAGAAACTGATCTGTTTTTCATAAGCAATTTTGTAAGCCCTTCTTGCAAGATCTTTTGAAAATCCCATCTCCTCTGCTACCTTAACGAATGTCTCTTCTTCTGTATCAAATCCTCTCATAAAATTAAGTGCTGGAGTAAGCATCTTTGGTGGATTGGGATGATTCTTTAAAAATGTTGCTCTCTGATAAAAAGGCTCACCCTGCACGAACATACATACGGTTTGATACTCTTTTCTATACTCTTTTTGTTCAGAAACATGCATCTCCATTATCTGTGGCATAAAGATATAATCCGGATTTTTTGATAAAAGATTCTCAAACAATCCAAGAGAGATCTGAGCAGATAAGCAGAAAGCAGTATGTCCTTTATCTATTCCACTCTGCCATACCTCATCCGGTAAGATAACCTTACATCCGAGTTCATTGAAAAAATTATAAAACAGTGGCAATAAGGTATGAATCTGAAAGGATTTATTCAATCCAACCACTATTGCATCTTTATTTAGATCATTCTTTGGTTTCATATATTTATTGAATAATAGCTCTTTTCGATACTCAATATGATTTAGTTTATCTATATCATATTTAATGTTATGCTTTAAGTTATAATATTTATTACAAGCCCCACCAAATGGAAATTTTTTATCTTCAATATGAATCATATTTATCTCACATTTTCTATCGCACTTCTCGAGTTTACCCTGACAGATAAATGATTTACCATATTCAACTGTTCTTTCTGCAAGTTTCTGTAAATCAAATTTTTTCTCTTTTAATAATCCAATGTTTAATAAATTTTTAACTTCCAGAGCAACTCCATACGCACCCATTAAGCCGGGCTCTGGTGGGACAATTATCTTTTTACCTGTTAATGCTGCCATTGCAACAGGCACTGCCTTATTATAACATACACCTCCTTGCATGAAGACTTTATTTCCGACCTGTCTTGCCCCTTTTACCCTATTAACATAATTAATACATATAGAATATACAAGGCCTGCAATTATATCTTCCTTACTTATCCCTTCCTGTAAGGCTGTATTTATATCAGAAGAAATGAATGCTGCACACTGATCACTGAAATTTGGTGGATTTTTTGATTTTAAAGCAATTTCTGCAATATCTTCCATTTTTACACCGAGTGATTCATAAGCAGACTCTTCTAAAAAACTTCCGGTTCCAGCAGAGCATGCCTCATTCATTGCATAATCTGATGCAACAGAGTTTGTAAGGTAGGTATATTTTGCATCCTGTCCACCAATCTCAAAAATAGTATCAACCTCTGGATCAAAATGAGCACTTGCCCTTGCATGAGCAATGATTTCATTTATTATGCCATCTGTATCGGCGTGAAGTCCAGAAATATATCTACCAGATCCAGTAACACCAAGACCTATTATGTCAAGATTGATCCCTTTTGTTTGTTCCAGTAAAGATTTATAACAATTCCTTGATGCCTCAATTGGATTTCCATTTGTCCTTAAATATACTGATTTTAGAATTTTATCATCCTCAATTCTAAATAAAACTGCTTTTGTTGTGGTTGAACCAACATCAAGCCCTATTATACATTTATCACCATCTTTTGGGATCCCATATTCTGTTTTCTTAAAATCAACCATATCTACAAATTCACTTAAAGGCCTTAAAAAAGTGAAAGAGGATTTGTTTTCTTTATAATAATTACCTTTGGTAGGTGCTATATCCTGTCTATTTTTTAATGCCCATATTGCAGCTCCCAATGCTTCAAAATAAGGAGCCTCTTTTGGTGCATCAACTACATCAAAATGTTCTTTAACAAAATCTATTACTGCCTGATTCTGTGCAGTTCCACCAACAATCATAATTTTATTGGCATTTATCTTTACGAGTAGCTCCTGAATCTTTTTAGCAATCATTCTTGCAAGACCTGCTGCAACATCGGCAATACTTTCACCTTTATTTAGCGCATGAGTGCAATCAGATTTACAGAATACAGAACATCTGCCGGATAATTGATGAGGATTTTGTGATGTCTTTGCGAGTCTTATTGCTTCTTCTACTGTTACATTCATTCTTCTTATCTGTTGCATAAAGAATTCCCCTGTTCCAGAGGCACATTTATTTCCAGATGATATTCTTGATATTTTGCCTCGCTCATCAATTTCATAGACCATAAAAGTTTCACCACCAGCTGATACTATTGCATCATGCTTTCTATTTTTTTGATTAGAACTTATGTATTCATAGGCGATCTCCACTGCTTCTGGCTCTGTAATTGATGGAATATTAATAAGTTCTCTAAATTTTCTACCAGTAACGGCGATGTATTTATTACTAAAATCCATCTGATCAAGATATCGACTCAAAGTCCCCTTTGGATCCCCTTCATGTTCTTTTGTTATGACATTGTCAATATTTATTCTATTATCTATTTCTGAAATCTCAACAATAGATAGTGTAGTTGCTCCTAAACATATTCCTACTGATTTGTTAAAAATCTGGTTCTCAAATTTTTTTTCCATATTATAAGATCTCCTTATAAAATTTAAGTTTATACTAATGTATTATTTTCTCTACTAAAAACAAATTTTTTATCTAAAAAAAATTTAAATGTATAACCAATAGTTAAACCTATCACAGCACCAATCATCTCAAATAATTGAGTATGAAATAAAATTTTAAATAAAAGTTCGGTTCCCCAAAAAGTAATTGTTGTAATAATAGAAAACGAAGTATAAATAAGAAATTTTATCATATTTTTATCTATTTTTCTTGTTTTATCATTGAATATAATATTCTTATCTATAATAAATTTAAAATTAAAGCATATCAACGTTGCTATTAATATTTTAATAATTGATAGATAAGTAATATTTTTATAGATATTATAATTTAAGAAATTAATACCCTTTAAAATAAATTCCATAACAATCTGAATCAAAACGTTTAATATTATAGATATTGTCGCAAAAATACAATAAAGTAGATATTGTTTAATTAACTTTTTCATAAAAAAAGATACTATAGCATATTTATCTTTAATTGTCTATAAAAAAATGGTTTTTATAGATTATAGATTAGGGTGTGATTTTATTTTTAGGCAGTTTTTAATTTTTTTTCTAAAAGTTGTAAAGGATTTTCTTAAAAATTTTGTGATTAATATATAGAAATATTTTTTAAAGAGGAGGATTAAATATGAAAGAATTTGATTTTGTATTGAATAAATCTCTATTCGATAAAATTAAATATTTGAAAGAAAAGAAAAATAAAGATCTTTCAGCCATTGTGCGAGAAATAATTTTATTGATGATACCGGTATTAAGGGAAAAACACCTTTATGAAAAAAGGCGTGAAAAGGATTACAAATTTATAAATGCCACTGAGAAAATAAGGGTGTTTTTGCCAGAAGAGATATATAATGAGTTGAAATTAGTGCATGACCAGTTAAACTCATTTAGTATTGCCATTCTTATACGAGAACTTTTGGAAATATATTTTGCTGGCATTGAAACTTATGGGGAAGAGAAATTTATGAAGATGATACAAAAACTGAAAAATGAGATAGAAGGGTTAAAAGAAAGAAAGGCTTGTGTGGTGAAGGAAAGAGGCCAAGATATCCCATGCTCAATTGACACTAACGACTACTTTTTACTCAAATTCAACTTAAAATTTTGCCTGAAAGAGATAAAATTCTTATAAAATTAATGATCTTTCTAAAGTTTTACCATTCTATCTTTATTACTCAAAACTTACCCTTAGGATAATTCTATCTTTTTATTTGGCTAAAAATAAATCCTACTGGAGAAATTATATTTTTTCATTGACAGCATCAGAAAAATTAAGTATATAGCTTAATATCAAAGTTTTTGAGGTTATGAATGACTAAAAAATCTTGTCTATATATCATTTTTTTGTTAATTTTTTTTAATTTAGAGGCAATTAAAATGGAGATAAAAAAAGAGACTTTTTCTCAACAAGCAAAAGTTTTTTTTCAAAGGGTTAATAAAGGAGAAGAGCCTGATACTATTTTAAAAGAAATGTCAAAAGAATTTTTAATCCCTTTTTCAGATGGTGAAAATATAACATATATATTTATTGACAATGAAAATTCTAATTATGTAGAATTAAAAACTTCTTTTAATAATAAAAATACCAAAATGCTAAAATATAGAGATACAAATATATATTATTTAACTTTTTCTTATAAAAACAATGAGATTGATAATACAGAGTATATTTTTGAAGTATTTAAGAATAAAAATAGTAAACTTATAAGAGATAGATTCAATAAAAATATATCTCTTGATAAAGAGAGAAAAAACATTGTAAGAACGGCTGAGAGTAAACTACCGACAATTCAAATAATAACTGGCCTTGCACCGGATGAAGAGAGATCAAAGAATCTTAAAAGAAACCTTTTAATCTATCTTCCGCCAGAATATTTTATTAACAAAGATAAAAGATATCCGGTCTTATATATGCAGGATGGGCAGAATATTTATGACTCAGCAACTTCAAATTATGGTGGGTGGAAAGTTGATACAATAGCAACAAGATTGATAAACAGGGGTGAGATTGAGCCAATTATTATAGTTGGGATTGAAAATTCTTCTAAAAGAAAAGAGGAATATGTTGGCTTTGCAACTCTCTATACTTTTGATCCAACAGGTTATGAAGAGTATATAAAAGAAGCAAAAGAGTTAAACACCAATTATGTCAATTTTGTGGTAAATAAAGTAAAGCCTTTAATAGATGCAAGTTATAGAACCCTACCGGATAGAGAAAATACAGCAATTGCTGGTTCGAGTTTTGGAGCCGGGATATCTCTTTATATTGGTCTTAAATATAGTGATATTTTTTCAAAAATAGCAGCACTTTCATATGGATCATACAATCCCAATGTTTCTCAATGGAAAGAAAAACCATTCTGGATTACCAAATACCTTGCCGACAACTTAATTAAGACAAAAGAAAAAATGAAGATCTATCTTGATTGTGGTAAACTTGATCTTGACTATACTTTTTATCCGAGAGTCATTGAACTATATGAAGAATTTAAAAAGATTGGATATAAGGATAATGAAGATATTCTTTTTATTTTAGATGAAAAGAGGGGGCATAATGAGAAAGCATGGGCTGAAAGAGGTGAGATATATTTAAAATTTTTATTTGGAAAATAGTTTTTTGACAAAAAAAGAAAAATAATATATTATATTTTTAGGAGGTATATATGAAAAAAATAACTATTATTTTTTGTTTGCTTGTTAGTTTAACATTCTGCTTTTTTGGAATGGATAACACATCTGATGTAAAAAATTATAGTCAGAATAGTCTTGTAGAATTTTTAAAAGAGAATGTTGGAAATCAAATTTCAGTTTATATAAAAGGTGCAGATATCACCTTTCGAGGAGAACTCTTGACTATCAATTATGATGGAATTGTGATAATAACTCTCTTTAAGCAAAGAATATATATTCCAAAAGATTCTATTGGATATATAGAGATAAAAGAGGCAACAAAAGAGAAAGAACAAAAGAGTAAATGAAAAAATTTATCTACCTTCTCTTGTTCTTTTTTGTTTTGAATTGTAAAAGTAACAATGATATAGAAAGCATCCTTAAAGAAAAAGATATACATAATAAATATTCAGATTCTTATGAAAATAATAGATATATAAATAGTGCTCTTAATATGGAGATCGATTTTACTCCTTTATGGAAAATAATCGTTAATTATGAAAATCTTGATGAGTATCAGAAAAAACTATTTGACTATTTTGACTCATCTATTGGTGAAGTGATCTTTGTTGGTTATAATGAGTCTAAGAAAATTGGTGTTAGATGTATAGTAGAAAATTTAGGATATTCTAATCTGGAATATAAAAATTTAATAAAAGAGAATAATGCTATTGAGTTTAAAACATACAAAGTAAATTTTACAAAAGAAGAGGAGATAATTCTGCCAAATATTTCTGGAATTAATATGGTTTACAGTGTGGAAATAAATCCTCATAATGTTTTTATCTATAATACATTACTATTTAAAAAAGAATCTTTTAATATAAGATTGGATTTTTGGTGTAAAGATAAAAAATATCAAGAGGCGGAAAACGAGATAAAAGAAATTTTTAATTCCATAGATTTTTTTGTTTTCCAGAAAAAAGAAGAGAAGAAGGATTCTAATGTAAAAATAGAATTTAAGGATAGTAAATGAATATAGTAAAGAAAGGAAAAGGTCCTTATATATTCTATTTAAATAATAAAAATAAATATTTTGATCTTACTTCAAATGCAAATATACTTGGTTATTCTTTTAAGAAATTAACTACAACAGTAAAGAATGATATCTCAAATCGATGGCGTATAAAAGATTATTCTATTTATCATAGAAGAATGGAGAAGTTATTTCTTTATATATTTTCTGATAAATATCAATGGATGATTGTTTCAAGTTTTAAAGATTTTTTTTTCAGACTTAAAAATTTTTTCTCCATCAGTATACACGGTGACAATTTATATAAATGGTGGAAGATTAATTTTAATGATGAGAAGTCTAATTGTGAAAAAGTTAATATTATTGATATGGCTTATTACTATTTATATGAAGAGAACTTAGGGGATATCCCACCTTTATCAATATTGAATTACTACTATTATCCCTCTTTTGATATAAAGACAATGGATTCAGAATTAATAGTACTGCCAGAGATATTTTCTGGTAATTTTGGCTATGTTAATCTTCTTGTAAAAAGAGGTTCTCTATTTGAGAAGATATTTGATAAACCAACTGAAATAGAGTCTCTTATTGTTTCATCCAGTTTAAGAAATTATTATCTTATAAAGAGATATAAAGATGAGCGAATTGATAATATTTTAAATAAAGATTTTTTTATTCAGAAAAAAAGGATATTTGTATTAAAGGAATTAAATGATAAAAATCTTGAATATTTAAGATCAAAAAGAATAATTGTGAATAAAAATCCTCCATTTTATAATTATCTTCCGATAATATTAGAGGAGCACGAGATAAAATATCTTAAATCTATAAAAATGGTATGAATATATGTTTAATGAGATTTTTAATATAATAAAAAGCATTGTAAAGAGTGAACTTCTATTTATAATAATAGATATAATAATTGCAAGTTTTATGGCAATATCCGGAATTTTTTTATACAATAAGAGCAAAAGAATTCCATATTTAATATTTGTTCTTACCTCTTTTATGATCTATTTAAATATGATATTCAGGGTACTTGAGGCATTAGAAATTTTTATTTTAAAAGAAATTTTTGTTTATGGAATCCCACTATTCTACTATCTATTAAATTTCTCTATTTCCCTATTTTTTGGAATAGGATTTATATTGCTACTCCTTGAGAAAAAATAGATTATTTTAGACTTTGTATCTCCTCTTTTATCGCCTCTCCTAACATTTTTATACCTTTATTAATTTCCTCATTTGTAGAATTTGAAAATGAAAGTCTTAAATGTCTGTCTCCTTCAACTGGATCAGTATGAAATGGCTCGCCAGTAACAAATGCTACTTTACTTTTTATTGCTCTTGCAAATAGTTTTTCTCCACTCATCTTTTCTGGAAGATCAAGATATATGAAAAAACCTCCATCAGGATTTGTATATTTTACTGAGTCTGGTAAAAATTCTTTTATTTTTTCTATCATTAGTTCCTTTTTTTCTCTATAGATTATTCTCATTTTTGAGAGATAATTATCTATTAGATTCTTTTCTAAATAGTCATTTGCTAGTACCTGACCAAAAGAAGATGAACACGCATCAACTGATTGTTTTGCCAATGCTATTTTTTCTATGATTTGACTATCGCCAACAACCCATCCAAGTCTAAAACCAGGGCATAATATTTTTGAGAAACTACCAACATATAATACAGGAGCATCATTGCCAAGTGATTTAATTGGTTTATAAAAAGAGTCATCATTTTTAAAATAGAGATCACCATAAGGATCATCCTCCACTATCACAAGCCCATACTTTTTAGATATGTCGTATATCTTTTTCCTTTTTTCGAGTGACATTGTAACACCTGCTGGATTCTGAAAATTCGGTATTGTATAAAAAAATTTAGGCTTTTTGCCACTCTTTTTTAATTCGACAATTTTCTTTTCAAGAAAATCAACATCTACTCCATCTCTTTCAAGAGGTATTCCGACCAGTTTTGCAAGATTGGCAAGAAAAGAAGCCATTGCTCCAATAAAAGAGGGCTCTTCTACAAGAACAATATCATCTGGATCAATAAGGACTCTTGAAATAAGAAAGAGAGCCTGTTGCCCTCCAGTTGTTACGACAATTCTCTGATCATCAATATTTATCCCTTTTTTTTCTTTCATCCTTCTTTTTAGGGTTTCTAAAAGAGGGGGATATCCCTCTGTTGAGCCATATTGCATTGCAAATATCGATCTTTTCTGATCCCAGTTATTAATTATATTTTTTACATCTTCAAAAGGGAAATTCAGTGGATCTGGCATACCACCAGCAAAAGATATTACATCTGGCATTGAAGCAAATTTCATCAGTTCTCTTATTTTAGACGCCTTCATTTTTTGTGATGATAAAGAGAAGTATTCATTATAATCAAACATTTTGTCTCCTTTTATTTAGAAATATCAATCAATATTCCTTCTATTTTATCAATCTTGGCTGCTATTTTAAAAACATCTCTTTGTTCTTCAAAAAAATATTTTGTTAGTTCATTTAATTCTTTATCTATTATTGACAGATGAATTTTTGTCACTTTCTCTTTTTTAAAACTATTCCATAAAGTCTTTCTTTCTACTTTTTCAGAAAGTTCTATTGCTGATAAAAGAAATTTTTTTACCATTTTTTTATATTCTGTTAAATTATCGAGTGTTAAATTCTTTTTCAATTTCTCACCCTGTTTTCCTATCTCCTTTAAAAGATTTATTAATTCCTCTTTCTGAAGTGAGATATCATTCTCTTCTTTTATCTCTTCTGTCTTAAGAAAATCAAAAAAAGAAGTTTTGTTTTTTTCTTTAATGCTTTTTATTTCATTCTTCTTTTTTACATTTGCCTTATTTGTTGCAAGAGAATTTTGTTGATATAAATAGTTATTTTCGTTAATTTTTTCCATATCTTAATATATGCCAAAAAAATATAAAAAAATCAATAAAAAATTGGAAGAAATAAAAAACGAAAAATTGATATTTTATTTTCAGTTATTTTTTTTATTTTTTTCTTGAATTTTGTAAAGGATTTTCTAAGAAATTTTGTGATTAATTAATAAAAACTATTTTATGGAGGATTATTATGAATAATATTAATTTAACAAACTACAATGGAGAACATGAGTTTCACTTTGTGGTAAAATCAGAAATGAAAAAAAGGCTTGTAAAATTAGCAGAAAAATTAAATTTATCTTTATCAAAACTTGTTGTGTATATTCTTCAATTGTTTTGTAACAGGATAAAAAAGATATACTGCTTTGGTGTTGAGGATGGAAATACTTATGAAAGAATTGATGCTGATGAGGAGATTAGGGTATATCTATCAAAAGAGGATTATAGGTTTTTAAAAAAGATCCATGCGGATCTTAATTTTTTCAGCATGGCAGTCCTCTTGAGAAGAATTGTCGCACTATTTTTGGAAGAG
>Ga0209409_1000889_pt1 | contig 28583 bp, 23 predicted proteins | sample AD_JPNMR1_MetaG_FD_184424 | JGI IMG/M metagenome (GOLD analysis project Ga0209409, IMG submission 184424) | Active sludge microbial communities of municipal wastewater-treating anaerobic digesters from Japan - AD_JPNMR1_MetaG (SPAdes) (version 2) | ecosystem: Engineered > Bioreactor > Anaerobic...
AGAAATTCCTTAAAATTGACTATCCTCGCCGCAAGCAGCGAGGTATTACGCCAATTTTATGGCTTCGCCACCGGAATTTCTAAAAAAATAAAAACAAAAGCTACCCCGACGCAAGCATCGGGGAATTCTTACGATTAAATTTTTCCTGCTATGAACTATTCTAAAATTGTGATACAATTTTTCAAATTTGGTATAGTGGGTATTTTAAACACACTCATTACTGCATTCATTATCTTTTTGTTGCTCAAGGTTTTTCATTGTTCTGATTATGTTTCAAATATTATTGGCTATCTCGCAGGTTTGATAAATAGTTTTATCTGGAACAGAAAATGGACCTTTGAAAGTCATGGAAAAATTTCAGTAACAGTTTTTAAATTTATCATTACTTTTGTTATTTCCTATTTATTACAATTGGGTGGCTTACATCTATTGCTCCAATATACAACAATAGACAATTACGTTTGTCAGTTGATAGCAATGGTGATTTATACCATTATTAATTTTTTATTAAACAAGTATTATACTTTTAAAATCTAATTCGAATGTATCAGTCATTAAGCATAATCGTTCCTTGCTATAATGAAGAAGAAGTAATTATCGAATCTTATAAAAGATTGAAGCAAGTTTCGCAAAAATTAGATTTTGATACGGATATCATTTTTATCAATGATGGAAGTATCGACCGTACCGAACAAATATTATCAGAAATAGCGAAAACGGATAAAAATGTAAAAGTAATTAGCTTTTCAAGAAATTTCGGACATCAAAATGCAGTGACGGCGGGTTTAAATCATTGTACTTCTGATTTGGCCGTAATTATTGATGCCGATTTACAGGACCCTCCCGAGTTAATACCGCAAATGATAGAAACACTAAAAAAAAATCAGGCTCAAGTAGTGTATTGTGTACGTAAAATTCGAAAAGGAGAAAGTTTATTTAAAAGGTTTTCAGCAAAAATATTTTATCGATTTCTGAATTTTTTGTCAGAAATAAAACTTCCCGTTGATACAGGTGATTTCAGATTGGTGGATAAAAATATTATTAAAGAATTCAACCGAATGAGGGAAAAAGGAAAATATATTCGTGGTTTAATTGCCTGGATGGGATTTAAACAAGTACCTTTTTATTACGAGAGAGAAGCCCGTTTTGCTGGGGAAACAAAATATTCGCTTTCTAAAATGATTAAATTGGCAACTACTTCCATGCTGTATTTCTCTAAAAAGCCATTAAAAATAGCTATTTATCTCGGATTTTTTACAACATTACTGGCTATCTTATTGGTTTTGTGGTCGATATTTGGGAAAATATTTGGTTTTACAAATGCTGATCCTGGATGGACATCCTTATTTATAGCCATCGTGTTTTTTGGTGGAATTCAATTACTTACGATTGGAATTTTAGGAACTTATATAGGAACCCTTTTTGATGAAGTGAAAGATAGACCTGAATATGTAGTGAAAAATCTACTGAATTTTGAAAATAATATAGAAAAGGAAAAATAACTACAATAAGCTTAGCTATTTACAATTCTCATAATTCAAGCAAATTCCACCAATTAATGCAGCTTTTAAAGGAACATAAGATGAAAAATATTTTTCCTTTTATTTGCCCTGATGAATTTCAATTCAATGAATTTTACTAAGATCGTATGGTGTTTCCTGATAAACAAAGTAATTAAGCCAGTTTGTAAAAAGCAAATTAGCATGACTTCTCCAGCGAACAACAGGTTCATTTTCTGGATTATCATTCAAATAGTAATTTTTAGGCATCTTTATTGGCAACCCTTTTGCTAAATCTCTTTTATATTCGTCATCCAGTGTTCGAGCTGAATATTCAGAATGTCCAGTAATAAAGAACTCTCGTCCATTTCTCCCCATCACCATGTAAACACCTGATTCTGCGGATTCTGAAAGTAAAGTAAGCTCGGGAACTTTCTTAATATCTTCGGCACGAACTTCAGTGTAACGACTATGAGGAACATAAAATACATCGTCAAAACCTCGAAAAATTGGGTTTTGTGGATTATATAGCGTATGTTCGAAAACGCCAAACATTTTTTCTTTCAATGGATATTTAGGAATGCCGTAATAATAATACAAACCAGCCTGGGCTGCCCAACATACAAACATAGTAGAAGTGACATGCGTACGCACCCAATCGAAAATTTTCGTGATTTCATCCCAGTAAGTCACTTCCTCATAAGATAAATGTTCGATGGGCGCACCTGTAATAATCATTCCATCATAATTGCTCTCCTTGATGACATCAAATTTTTTGTAAAAAGCCATCATGTGCTCAATTGGCGTATTTTTGGGGGTATGACTTTCCAATTGCAAAAAATCGACTTCAATTTGAAGCGGTGAATTCGAAAGCAACCGTATCAAATCAGTTTCAGTCGTAATTTTTAAAGGCATCAAGTTTAATATCACAATCTTAAGAGGACGAATATCTTGATGAGAAGCTCTATCAGAATCCATTACAAAAATGTTTTCTTTTCTGAGAATTTCCACAGCGGGCATCGAGGCAGGAATATTTAATGGCATATTTTTATTTTTTTCAAATTTTTTTATTCAAATAAGCTGATTCGTAATTGTTTGATTATTAAAACAACCTTACAAAAACAAAGTTCAAATTTAATAATATTTACGATAAATTTTCCAGTAAGCTTCACTTCCAATAAAATCATTCAGAAAATCATTTAATTTTTTCTGCAATTGTTTTGATTCTTTATACAACATCCAACCATATTGCTGGTCAAAACCGACTGGTAAAGAAATATCGAGGTTTGGATATTGTAATTTCCATTTTAATGCATCTCTTTCATCACAAATAGTTTGTTTGATTTTACCCATAGCTACCCATTTTACTAAATCTTCACTATTGACATCATTTACTTCAACCAGATAAATTGTATCAGCAATTTCATCAGAAAGATTCTTTAATCGTAGTTTATGAGGTGAATTTTTTGGTATATAAATGGTGTCGCCAGCTAAATCCACTTGATTTTTAATAATTTTTTCAGATGAATCCTTGCATTGTATCAATACTTGCCTGGAAGTTTTAAGAGGAATAGTAAACAAATATTCATTTTGCCATTCGGAAGTAATAGGAATAAAATCAGCATAAATATCATAATTGCCTTTCCTTAAACCTTCCAAACATTCTTTAAAATTATTATTAGTACTAATTATTAATTCAAGATTCAAACTATCAGCAAAAGCTTTTGCAATTTCATATTGAAATCCAAAAACACTGTCTCCTTTCATTGCAAAACCAAGAGCACTGCTGTCAGTGACAACAGACAATCTTCCCGATTTTAAAATAGCTGGCAAATTATGTGCTGTCTTTTCTCTGAAAAACAACAGTTTAATAAATAAAATTAATAATACAAAAGCAATTGTAAAGAAAATATACTTTTTAATTTTCATAAATAAGTAACTATTTTAAATGAATAAATCAATCGAAAGTTTTAAAAATACTGGTTTCTCCTTTTAATTATAAAAATTGGTAGAAACCCCAATTTTAAAAATTGCTGGAGAAAGGGGATAATTAGGCATAGAAAAATAAGCAGTTTTCATAAACAACTGATTGATATGATAATATTCTACAAAAAAACGAGCTTGTTTCAAATGAAAGTTGGCATATACATTAATTACTGGAAAATTTCCTACTTTTGTTGTGGACTGATTATAAAATTGTGCTGTAGCTGGCATATAACAAGGTGAATAATATTCTGTAAAATAACGTAAATTAGCGCCTAATTGAGCACTTAGCACGTTGAACCACAAGCCATTATAATATAAATTATGATACAAGGCAAATGCAGGAAGTGGAATTACTTCCGAATTTGAACTTCGCTGATAAACAATATTGTTCTCCAAATTAAATTTTCCAAAATGAAAATCCTTTTTTAAATTCAATGCCAGAACTTGTACATTTCCATTGTGTTGGACCGGCAATGCTTGAGAATTAAAATAAATATAATCAGTCAAATTTTCAACAGAAACATTGAGTGAAAAATAGCGAGTTGGTATGGAAAAGGTTCCATTAATATTGGTACGGTAGGTTTTATTAAAATTATTATCCCAGCAAAAATGGTTGGAATGATAATGTTGCAAAAAATAAGAGGGTTCATCACTCTTTACAAATCCACCCGCCGTTAAAATAATACTGTCTTTAAACAATTTAAAATAGCCACCCAATTTACCTTTGATTTGAAAGTCTCCAGTTTTATATCCCAGCAATCCCATTTCGCCTAAAATTTCATAACGAAAACGTGGTCCTTTGTATTTTGAAAGAATTCCGCCAACTTTTGTACTCGACATATTTTTTCGCTCTAAAACTGAATCAATTTTAAAAGTATATCTTTGAACTTCATTCTGTAAAAAAGCAGTCATTCCAAACTTCAACCATTTATTAAACTCCTCAGCCATATTTACCGATACAGTATTGGTCAACGATTGCAAAGCAGCCGTATCATTGGTTTGTGTAAAAGGCAGATAAGTATTCTGGTAAAAATCTTTTTCTACTGTAGGTTCATAATATCTTTTTCGAGGATCTTCATATTTTATAGTATGGGCAAATCGCGTAACCGGGACATATTCCATTTTTACTGAATCTGGTGAAATATGAATGGGTCGTTCAAATCCAATTGTGTATTGTTGATTATAAAAAAAGACATTCTTTCTATAAACTGAATATCCATTAATTCGAGTAGGAATATCTTTGGTAGCTATTCCTAAGGGTTCATATATATAAGAAGAATCGGCAATCCCTCCATTTTCATGATTGAACATATTGTTTACAGTCACTAAGCCAGTAGCACTATAATGTTTACCATTATAACTACCAAACAATGAGCCGCTAAAGCGTTTTGCTGCTTGATTATTATATTCGCCGACCGCATAGAAATAATCCAGGTTTGTCCCAAAATTCAGTGATTTATTGGCATTGGCAGTAAAAAGGAATTTTATATGATCTTGTTGGCGATATGTGGATCCACCGGTATTGTAAACAATATGAGTATAAGGCATTTTTACATTATAAAAAGTTGCCTTTTCTATATCCATTATGTAAGGATAAAAAGCTTCTGAAAAAATAAAATCGCTTTTTTCAGGACGATCAAAATACAGTTTTGGTTCAATGGGAGAACCCAAGTTCCCATTATATGAATTGGCAATACTGAAACGATCAATGGGATTAGCATCCTGAAAATTAAGGTGTAAAGTATCTACCGGAATCGTATCTACCACAGCAAAAGGATCAGAAATTTTCCATGTCTTTACCGGACGTGGTTTTACAGGAATTGTTCCCCAAATACTATTAGTAAAGAAAAAAAGAATACAAAAAACAAGATGCTTTTTTATAGGCATTAAAATGATAGTTAAGAAATTACCTGCCAAAAATTTAAAACGATAGCAAAATTACAAAAAATATCCCTTATGAATAATCATCACAATTTTATTTCTATCAAAACATTTTTTGTTAGACAGATAAATTTCCTATATTGATGAATTGTAAAATTATTGTATTTGCTTAATCAAATAGAGTAGAACAGGGAAATGGTCGCTATAACCATTTAACCACACGCCACCAGCATGAGTACGCAAGGGAGTACCTTTATAACGTCCTTCTTTTTGAATTAAAAAATCACGATTAAATACTTCTGCTCTCCAAAATCTCAATTCACTGGCAGGAGCATGAAGTAAAGGAGCAGAAATAATAAGCTGATCAAATAAATTCCATTGATCATTATATGCCAGCGAACCTATTCCTTTATCAAAAGTTTTCCATAAAGTATTATATAAATCGCCATCCTTTACATCTTTGGGGTTCTTTTTTGCACCTAAAATTTTTGCACAACTTTCATTGAAAGGATCATCGTTGAGATCACCCATAATAATAATTTTTGCTTTTGGATCCACTCTATATAGAGAATCAACAATAGAACGGGTAAGAGCTGCCGCAGCATTTCGTTTAGGTCGTGAAGCTAATTCACCTCCTGAACGAGAAGGCCAGTGATTGACAATCACATGAATTTTTTCATCAAACAAATAACCACTTACCATTAGTTGATCTCGGGTGCGAAAAGTGGTGTCTTGTGTATGTAATCGATATGATTTGCTATTGGTTACAATAAAATATCTGGGGTTATATAATAGCGCCACATCAATGCCACGTCGGTCTGGACTGTCATAATGAACAATTTCATAAGAACGATTTATTAAAGTTGGTTGTTTAACCAAATCTTCTAACACACCTCTATTCTCAACCTCTGATACACCAACTATAATGGCTCCAACTGGTGTCACATCCAATCCAATTTGAGAAATAGCATACGAAAGATGTTCAAGTTTTGAATAATATTTCATAGAATTCCAACGATAAGGACCATTGGGTAAAAATTCTTCATCATTTACATTTTCATTGTCAATCGTGTCAAATAAATTTTCCAGATTATAAAAAGCAACGCATGCAACTTGAACATTAACTTTATCAGACGAAAATGCTACTGAGTTTTTAGAAGAAAAGCCAAAAAATAGGAAAATGATTAAAAGCAGCAGAAATAACAAATGTTTTTTCATATATGAAAATGTTTAATTTATTTTCTTAAAAGAACAACAAAAGTGTAGAAAATATTTGAAAGAAAAAACAATTTTCGGAGGAAAATTCAATTTTAATCATTCCCTAAAATATTTTTGCTTTTTTATCATTAATCCAATTCGCTGATTTAAAGCACTCAACAAAATATTTTTAGTAAAATGTTAAATTTTTATTATAATTTTTCATTATATGAGCTTTTCTTCTGGTTTTCAATTAGAATTTTATAAATTGCTTGCCATATTTAGTTGTAAAAAATAGAAAAACAAAACCTGTTGAAAAAATTTTATCTGAAAATTTATTCAATAATTCAAAAAAAAGTTTTACCTTGTCACCCCTTTTTAAAAATTCATACAGAATATTTTAAATAAATTTTACATAAATTAATTTTTTACTTATGAGAAAATTAGTAGTGGTTTTATTTATCGTTATGCACTCTTTTACAATTTTAATTGCACAAACCTCATTAAAAGGAGTAGTTAAAATAGCAGAAACTGATAATCCTTTGCCTGGCGTTAAAGTAACTTTATTAAAACAAAACATTTCTACGGTTACTAACCCTAATGGAGAATTTACTTTAAGTTATTTAGAAGCAGGCGATGAAGAAATTCGTTTTACCAAAGATGGTTATTTCAGTCAAATTAAATTCATTCATTTAAAAGCGGATGCAGAAAACGATCTTGGTGTCATTTATTTGCGTGAAGACCTTGCACAGCAAATGAAACAGGATATTATCCTTCAATTAAGCGAAAGTCAATTGGAAAATGAAGAAGGACGAGCTACTCAAAATATTTCACCTGTATTGGCAAGTAAAGGCGATGTGTATCTTTCTCAGGCAAGTTATTCCTTCAGTCCCATGCGTTTTAGTTTCCGGGGTTACGATCAAAATTATGAGTCAACTTATATAAATGGTGTTTATTTTAACGATATCGAAAGAGGTTTGTTTAATTATTCCTCTTTAGGAGGCTTAAATGATGCCATGCGAAATCAAGATAAAACTTATGGAATTAGTCCAGCTACTTTTAGTTATGGCAATCTTGGAGGCGTTACCAACATTATTACAAAAGCCAGTACTTATGCAACCGGCACAAAAGCAAATGTTGCCTACAGCAATCGTTCTTACAAACTTAGAGGACAAGCTACTTATGCAACAGGATTGATGCAAAACGGGTGGGCTTTTGCTGGCTCAGCAGTAGTACGTTGGGCAGATGAAGGAATTATTGAAGGAACATTTTATAATTCTGCTGGATTTTTCTTTTCTGCCGAAAAAGTCTTCAATAAGCAACATAGTTTATCATTTGTGGCTTTTGGAGCTCCTACTCAACGAGCTCAACAAGGTGCTACTACACAAGAAACCTTTGATTTGGTAGGCTCCATTTACTATAATCCTTATTGGGGATATCAAGAAGGGAAAAAACGTAATTCAAGAATCGTGAAAAGTTTTGATCCGGCTGCTATTCTTTCTCATGAATTTAAAATTGACGAAAAAAAATTATTAAAAACCGGCATAGCCTTCCATTATAATTTTTATAGTAATTCTGCCCTTGCTTATTATAATGCTCCAGATCCTCGTCCTGACTATTACCGTTATATGCCTAGTTTTCAACAAAATGAAGATGTTAGAAATCAAATGATCTCTCTGTGGAAAACCGATCCAAATGTTTCACAAGTCAATTGGGAAGAACTTTATTTGGCAAACTACCGAAATAACATTGTAAATCCCAACGGCACAGCAAAATATGCTGTAGAGCGGCGTCATAATAATGCAATGGAAATAGCCTTGAATTCTACTTATAATCAACAGTTTACAAAAAAACTTAAACTTACTGGCGGTATTGAAGGAAAAATGAATAAAGGTATGCACTATAAAACGATGGACGACCTGTTAGGTGGAAATCAATGGATTGATATAGATCAGTTTGCTGAACGTGATTTTCCAGCTGATCCAAACATTATTCAAAATGATTTACGTAACCCCAATGCTGTTATTCATAAAGATGACACTTTTGGCTATCATTACAATATCAATACTCTTTATGCAAGTGCCTTTATTCAAAACGAATGGACATTACCACAATTTGATATTTATTATGCAGGTAAATTAAGTTATACACAATTTTATCGGTATGGTTTCATGCAAAATGGCCGTGCTCCTCAAAATTCTTATGGGAAAAGCAAAGTTTGGTGGTTTGTAGATCCTTCCTTGAAAGCTGGTATTACTTATAAAATCGATGGACGAAACAGATTGTCCCTCAATGGAATTGCTGAAACAAGAGCTCCGCTGGCAAGCAAATCTTATATTTCAGAACGAATCAAAGATACCTTGCTCCCACATTTAAAATCTGAAAAAGTTTGGTCTGCTGACATCAATTACAACTTCAGTTTTCCTGTGATCAGAGGAAGAATTGGCTTATTTGAAACGAACGTTTATGGCACCTCCGATAAGTTGGGCTATTACGACGATGAATACCGAACCTTTATTAATCATGTTTTGGCAGATGTAAATAAGGTTTATAAAGGTATGGAAGCTGGAGCATCAATAAAATTGAATAGTAATTTTTCTGTAGCAATAGCAGGCACTTATGCTGATTACTCTTATACCAACAATGCAATAGGAATTAAAAGTCCTGAAAATGGTTCGTTCGCTGATATTTCTGAAACAGTTTTAACAAAAGGATTAAAAATTGCCAATGGACCTCAATTAGCAGCTAATATTACCTTAGACTATTTCCATCCAAAAATGTGGTTTGCAGATATTACTTTGAATTACTTTGATAACAACTATTTGGACTTTGCTCCTAACAGGTTTACTGAAAACAATATGGCAAAATATACTACACCAGAAATGTTAGCAGCACTGGGCACTCAAGAAAAACTTAAAAATGGTTTCCTCTTGGATGCATCAATTGGGAAATTAATTTATCTAAAGAACAGACGCTCCTTAAATTTTAATTTAAGTGCCAGTAATATTTTGAATAATCAAAAAATGATTACAGGTGGTTATCAACAAGCTCGCTTACCATTGACAGATGGAGCAATTGATAAGAATGGTCTTGACAGATTTCCTAATAAATATTATTATGCCTGGGGATTCAATTTGTTCTTCCATATTGGATATAAGTTTTAAAAGATCAATAAAATCATTTGATAAATATAAAATAATTGTCTAAAAAAAATTAATAATTAGGAAAAATGAAAAAAGTAAAATATATTTATTTTGTTCTTGCCATATTTTTAGGAAGTTGTGCAAAAACCGAATTTGACGGAATTCCATTTGAAAAAACTCAAGGCGAAAAGTGGGAAACCACCATCACTATTGCTCAGTTGAAAAATAATTATATGACATCTACAGGGTTATTTACAGCAGATAAAATTGAAAATACTACCGATCTCGTTTTTAATGGGATTGTTACTTCTTCTGATGTAGAAGGTAATGTGTATAAATATCTGACGGTGCAGGAAGAAGGAGAAAATGCACAGGCTATAAAAATCTCTATCGATGTTAGTGGTTTATCAGCTATATATCCTTTGGGGCAAAGAATTTCTGTTCGTTGTAATGATTTGTATATTGGCAAATATGCTGAATCTCCTCAAATTGGTATTAGATACGTAAACAAAGAAAAAAACAATAGAATTGAACCTGGACGAATGCCAAAATTATTGTCCGATATTCATATCTCTGCTTATGAATTACCCGAACCACAAGCTGTCATAGCCGACACTATGACAATTGCCGAAATAAAAGCAGCAGACTCCTCCTTATTTAATAAACTTGTATGTATCAAAAATGCCTTTTTTACCGGTAAAGGAGCTAATTATGGAAAACCAGCTACAATACCTGACAATGATAAGATTTTTGCTCCACCAACGAATGGTATTGGTTATCCACAATCAAGAGAAATTCAAGATGGAACTGGCTCGATTTTTGTTTCAACCAGTGAATATGCTAAATTCGCATCAAAGCCATTACCTCCTTCAACCATGAAAGGAAACATTACCGCTATTGTAGGCTGGTACAACGATAAAGACGATCCATATGATTCATCGAAAATTTATCATCAACTAACTTTACGTTCACTCAAAGACTTAGGAAAAGGATTTGAATCTTACTTAGCACAATATAACAATTAAGATCAATACATTATCAAATTTCTATCTATTATGAAAACAAGTTTTTTAAATTATTTAGTGATTATTACTATTTTTATTTTAGGAGGATGTTCCAACGTAGATGAACCGGAAGAACCTACCTCTCCAGCACAATCCCTTCCTTTTATTGAAACTTTTGAACAAGGTTTTGGAAAATTCACGACACAAAATGTGTTAGGCGACCAAGTTTGGGAATATTCTCCTCAATACAAATACGTTATGATTACTGGTTATGTCGATGCCGATGGAGATGGAACAAAAGAAAATCATGCAAATGAAGATTGGTTAATCTCTCCTGAAATTGATCTGTCCAATGTAACTGCGGCAAAACTAACCTTTGAACATGTAATTCGCTATTTTGATAATCCTGCAACAGAAGCTACCTTATGGGTTTCAGAAAACTATATAGACGGCTTACCTTCCACAGCTACATGGACTCAACTGACTACACCACTTTTTACCAATTTCAGTGATTGGACATTTGGTAGCTCTGGAGAAATAAGTTTGACACCTTATGCTGGGAAAAAAATCAGAATTGCTTTCAAATATATTTCTACCGATACAAAAGCTGGCACTTGGGAAATAAAAAATTTCAAAGTTGAAGAAGGTGAAGCTACCACTACACCTGCCGATACTCCCACAGGTGAAGGAACGGAAACCTCTCCTTATAATGTAATTGCTGCCATTCAAAATCAAGGTAACTCAAAATGGGTGACAGGTTATATTGTAGGTAATATTGACGGTAGTGGGATGAGTATAACAACTGAATCAAAATTCACACCTCCTTTTACTGTTAAAACAAATTTGTTGATTGCTGATTCCCCAACTGAAACAGATTATAAAAAATGTTTACCTGTTCAATTACCAGCAGGAGTCGTCAGAGATGGTTTAAATTTGGTAGACAAAGCTAATAATTTAGGGAAAAAAGTAAAATTGTATGGGTCTTTGGAAACTTATTTTGGAGTGCCTGGTTTAAAAGGAGTTTCTTATTTTGAGCTTGAAGATGGCACCAGTGGTGGCACAAAACCGTCAGACACTTCAGATGTTATTTTTAGCGAAACATTTGCAAATTCAAAAGGAGATTTTACAATAGTAGATGTTATTAAAAATCCCGCTTTGTCTTATATTTGGACTCACGATGCTTCATACAAATGTATGAAAGCTTCTGCTTATGCCAACTCTACCAATTACGAATCAGAAAGCTGGCTCATTTCTCCTGCTATCAATTTATCAGGGAAAACGAATGTTACATTAAATTTTGAACATACTATCGGTCCAGCCTCACAATTAGGTATTGATAAATCACACTTCACCGTATGGGTTAGTAACAACTATTCTACAGGAAATCCAAATGAAGCTACTTGGACAAAACTTGATTTATCAGCAAGTTCATTTAATACTACAACACCTTGGACTTTTGTACCGGTAAGTTTAACAATTCCTTCACAATATTTAACTTCAAATGTAAGGATTGCTTTTAAATATACGAGTACAAACACGGCTTCAGCAACATGGGAAGTAAAAAAGGTAGAGGTTAAATAAGTGGGAAAGTCAGGATAATTTGATTATCAATAAAATAACTCACATTTTCTCATCTAAGTGCAAAGTTTTTGAGAGAAAAATTGCTCAAAACTTTGCACTTATTTATTTCTGACTCCCATTTGGTATTAAATCAATTAAAAAAAGATTTGTCATTGCAAAAATCCTATTGGTCGAGAAAAAAACTTCATTTGTCTATTTTATTTGTGAATGTAGAAAAACAGAAATAATTTTGAAACAAAAAAGTTGAAATGATTAACAAGCAAAAAATGAAAAAAATATTTAATCTTATCTTTGCCCTATTTTTCCCCATTTTGTTTATCCAAGCACAAACATCCTCTGGGAATGGTATGATTACAGGGAAACTGATTGACAAAGAAACTAAACAACCAGTGGCTATGGCCAATATAAGGGTTCTTCAGCAAAAAGACAGTACTTTTGTCAATGGACAGGCAAGTAGAAACGATGGTTCTTTTTCCATCCCTGTCAAATATGGTGCCTATATTGTTCATATTTCATTTTTAGGATACAAAGATATTTATAAAAACGTTCAAGTTACCTCTTCGCGTCCTATTGTTCAATTAGATACCCTTTATTTTGAACAGACTGATATTACCCTTTCCGAAATAGTTATTGTGGAAAGAGCCCCCGAAATAAAAGTCAAAGGTGATACACTTGAATTTAATGCTGGCTCGTTCAAAGTAACTGAAAGCGCAGTAGTAGAAGATCTCTTAAAAAAAATGCCTGGTGTAGAAATAGATAAAGACGGGAAAATTACAGTAAACGGTCGTGAAATTAAAAAAATATTAATCGATGGCGAAGAGTTTTTCAGTAATGATCCAAAAGTAGCTTCTAAAAACCTTCCTGCGAAAATGGTAGAAAAAGTGCAGGTATTAGATAAAAAATCTGAAATGGCAGAAATGACTGGATTTGATGATAGTGACGAAGAAACTGTTATTAATCTTATAATCAAGCAAGGAATGAAAGAAGGACTAATGGGGAATGCTTTTGCAGGCTATGGAAGCAAAGACCGTTATGAAGGAAATGCTATGGTAAATTATATGAAAAATAAAAATCAATATACTTTTATTGGTGGATTGAACAATACGAATAATGCAGGATTTACTGATTTGGCTTCGAGCATGTTTGGAAACATAGGAGGACGCGGTTTAAGAGGAATGTTTGGGAATCAGGATGGAATTACAACGTCGGGTATGGGTGGATTTAATTTCAATACACAGCTTTCCAAAACTTTCAAACTTGGTGGAAATATCCGTTATGGCTCTACCGATAATAATGTTTTGTCAAAAGTTCATACCCAGAATTTAATAAAAGACAACAATACGTTTGAAAATGAGAATGATACTACCAACAATTACAGCCAAAATTTCAATATGGATTTGCGGATGGAATGGACACCCGATACACTTACACGTATCATTTTTCGTCCCAGTGCAGGTTTTTACCAGAACCATCGTAGCGAAACAAGTGATTTTTTCACTACTAATGAATTGAATGATACTATCAATAATGGTAATTCGGATTATTATTCAGAAGGAAATGGCAAAAACATCGGTGGTAGGTTGGATGCCAGCCGTCAATTGGGGAAAAAGGGACGTGTTCTCAGCCTCCAATTAAGAGGGCAATTAAATGATGCTGATAATAATGGCAATAATCTTTCCAATACTTTTTATCATGGAACAAAACCTGACGATATTATTGATCAGAGATTTACCAACACTAATGATAGCAAAAGCTGGCAAGGATATATTTCTTACGTAGAACCTATTGGAAAAAATAATTTTATCCAGCTTGCCTATACTTATAAGCAAAATCTTTCCGAATCGAACAAAGACACGCGTACCAAAGATGCTAATGGAAATTATACGGTAATGGATACAACTTACAGTAAGCGATTAGAAAATAATTTCACGAATCAATCAGTGGAATTAAATTTCAAAGCCGAAAGAGGAAAATATGATTATATGGTTGGTTTCAGCATGCAACCATTTAATTCTAACAGCAAAACTTACAAAGGGGATTCAATTTATCCGGTTATCAATCAAGGAATTAATTATGCTCCTACCGCTCAGTTCAACTATCGCTGGAGCCGACAAAATAATTTAAGAATCAGGTATTCGGGTATGACAAGTCAGCCTTCTGTTACCCAACTTTCGCCTGTTATGGACGTTTCCGATCCATTGAATGTAAGGTATGGTAATCCTGATTTAAAGCCTTCTTTCAGTCATCGACTTAATATTCGCTATATGAATTTTATTCCTGAAAAGAAAAGTTCCATTACTTTTTTTGGTAATGCAGCCTACACCTTAAATGATATAGTTTCTTCAACAATTACTGACATCACAACTGGTCGAAAAGAAACTACTTATAAAAACGTGAACGGCAACTGGCATGCTAATGGCAGATTGACGCTGAATTTGCCAATAAGAAAAACTAATTTCTCTATTTCTTCCATGACTTTTGGCAGTTACAATCATTCAAAAGGTTTTTCTAATAATGAAATCAATTTAAGCCAACGAACAGGATTGGGAGAAACTTTGGGTGTAGATTTTCGTTCCAGTATAATAGATTTTGGCATTCGTGGGAACGTAAATTACAACAATGTTCAAAATAGTTTGAAAGGGCAGCAAAATCAAGAATATTTTAATTATAATGCCTCTGCCAACACCACCCTTTATTTACCTCATGATTTTTCTATTGATAGTGATATTTCCTACAATACCAATTCAGGTTATGCGGCAGGTTTTGAACAAAATGCGTGGCTTTGGAATGCTTCTATTCAAAAACAACTTTTCAAGCAAAAAAATGGTACCCTTCGTTTTAAAATATATGATATTTTACAACAAAAGAGTAATATCAATCGAAGTGCTACGTCCAATTATATTAGAGATATAACTACCAATACACTTACCAGCTATTTTATGGTTCATTTCGTATACCGCTTCAATATTTTCAAAAACGGTGCAAATCAAAACGATATGATGCCACGTAGAGGTTTTGGAGGACCAGGTGGACCTGATGGGAACAATATTTAAAAAAATATATCTATAAATCTCGCTTATTTAACTAATAATGGTTAGTAAAAATAAAACAATTAAAAAAAGATCCTTAGATAATGTTTTTATACATGTGCTGGTATGGATTATTGTTTTTGGTTTCCCTTTGTTCTTTTTTGACCGAAGAAATGAATTGAGTTGGTCATTTTTCTGGAATACAGCTTCAACTATGTTGTATTTCATGATTATATTTTATGTAAATTACCTGTTTTTAATTAATAAACTTCTTTTTCAGCGGAAAACGAAAGAATTTATTTTTATTAATCTGATTTTAATCATTGTATTAGCTGCTTTGATGCATTACTCACATGAGTTAATTTTTAGTTTGAACTTTGGTAAACATTTACCCATGAGAGGAAGAAGACATTCCCCTTCTCCCTTGAAATTTATCATAAGCAACATGTTTTCTCTGACGCTTGTGGCAGGTCTTAGCGTCGCCATTAAAATGAGTATGCATTGGGTACAGATAGATAACGAACGAAAAGAGCTGGAAAAAGCTAAAACCGAAGCGGAACTTCAAAACCTTAAAAATCAGGTTAATCCACATTTTTTGCTCAATACTTTAAATAATATTTATGCACTCATCAATTTTAATCCACAACAAGCTCAACAGGCAGTACAAGATTTAAGTAAATTATTAAGATATATTCTGTATGATAACAATCAAACTTTTGTACCTTTGTCACAAGAAGTTGAATTTATGCAAAACTACATCAATTTAATGCGAATAAGGCTGCCAGAAAATGTTGAATTGATTACTGACTTTGAATTATTACCAGATAGTAATATTAACATTGCTCCTTTAATTTTTATTTCTTTGATAGAAAATGCTTTCAAACATGGAATCAGTGCTGACAAACCTTCGTTTATTCATATTCAATTAATTGAAAACACAGAAGGATTATTGCAATTTACCTGTGAAAACAGTTATTTCCCCAAGTCTGAATCAGACAAAAGTGGTAAAGGCATAGGATTGCAGCAATTACAAAAAAGATTAGACCTTCTTTATCCGAATCGTTATATCTGGAAAAAGGAAATTATTAACAATGTCTATTCTACTCTTTTGATTATCAACACCAATAATGAACCTGAAGATGATACTCAACTGCTGGATCATCGATGACGAACCACTTGCCATCAATCTGCTGGAATCGTATGTAGAAAAAACACCTTTTCTGAAACTGACAGGCAAATATTCGAGTGCCTTAGCGGCTATGCACGATTTGGAAAATCAGCAACCTAACATTATTTTTCTGGATATTCAAATGCCCGAACTCAGCGGCATGGAATTTTCACAGTTTGTTCATCCCGAAGCAAGAATTATTTTTACTACCGCTTTCAGTGAATATGCCATTAACGGTTACAAGGTAAACGCCCTTGATTATTTGCTTAAACCGATTTCATTTACCGACTTTCTTACGGCTGCCAAAAAAGCCTTGAACTGGTTTGAAATTTCCCAAAAAGCTGCTCAAAACGAAGGAACAGAAAAAACGGGAATTTTTGTAAAAGCCGATTACAAGTTGGTGCAAGTGCTTTTCGACGATATCCTTTTCGTGGAAGGATTAAAAGATTATGTGAAAATCTATGTCAGAAACGATACCAAACCCATCATTACGCTAATGAGCATGAAAGGCATGGAGGATTTGCTTCCACGCGACAGATTTATTCGCGTTCACCGCTCCTATATTGTTCAGAAAAACAAAATAGAAAATATCAGCAAAAACCGGATCATGATTACCGGACATAAAATTCTTATCGGCGAAACCTACCGACAGAATTTAATGGACGAAATAGGGAATATTTGATTTTTTTAATCAAAAGAATTCCTCGAGGCTTGCCTCGGGGTTATTCATTGCTTTATATGAATTTAATAATTGGTTTCAACCTCTCTTAAAAATTGATGAATAACGCTCTATTTTATTTTTTAGAAAAGTCCAATAATTTTTTTTATTACTAATGGCTTTTTGTAAACACTTTTTATCGTAAAATTATTCAAAAGATAATATCTACAATAGAATCTTAGAAAAAAGTAAAATATTAATTTAATTTCAAAAGCTGTTCAAGTATAATTATGTCAAATAATATAAGAGGGAATGATAGATATTTTTAAATATTCCTTAAGTTTTTCTTATCTGATCACGATTTTATAAAAAATAGGTTAATTATTTCTAAATACAAAAAAAATAGTATTTAATGCTTTGTGGCAAAACAAAATATAACTACATTTGCATATGTTTTTCATGGTATTAGATTTAAGGTTAATTAAAAAAGATTGGGTTGTCGTGAGACAACCCCTTCTTGTTTTATAGAACAAGTACTTTTCTAATGAATCCTATTTTATATCGCTTATATAATTCCTTTCTCTTAGCCCTTCCTAAAGCATTTAAGACCATAATTTGGCTATTAAAAATTATTTTACCTATCAGTTTTGTTGTGAGTTTACTTCAATATTGGGGAATTATAGCCATTGTTGCTTCTTTTTTAGCTCCTGTTTTTTCAATTGTTGGTTTACCGGGAGAAGCTGCTATCGTTTTCATTACCAGTATTTTTATGGCTCTTTATGCTCCTATTGCCATTATTGCAACTTTGCCTTTGGGAATACGTGAAATTACTATTCTTGCTATTATGTGCCTCATTTCGCATAACTTGATTGTCGAAACTACTGTTCAGAAGAAAACAGGCTCTTCTCCATGGATCATTTTTTTTCTTCGAATCATTGCTTCGTTTGTGGCAGCTTTTCTTTTGAATAAAATTTTGCCTGATAATATGGGCAAAGCTCAAATCGTAGAAAAAGCAATTATATTTAAAAGTTTTGGAGAAATGTTTCAACATTGGTTGATTAATACAGGCTGGCTGATTTTAAAAATAGTCCTAATTATTACAGGACTAATGATTTTGCAAAATATCTTGAAAGAATTTCATATTCTGGAATATCTATCAAAAATTTTCGCTCCTCTAATGAAAATTATGGGTCTTTCTCAAAACACTACTTTTTTGTGGTTTGTTGCTCAAATTGTAGGACTTACTTATGGTTCAGCCATCATGATTGAAGAAGTAACAAATAACTCTATTACTGTAGAGGATGCCAATTTATTGAACTATCATATTGCAGTAAACCATTCTTTGCTCGAAGACACGTTATTGTTTGTAGCAATTGGTGTGCCTGCTGGTTGGATTATCGTACCTCGATTTATTTTAGCTATTCTTATTGTTTGGAGTTTTCGAGGTATTCATAGCTTTGAAAGTTATCTTAAACAAAAACAGGCAAAATTTGCTGATTTCTCTTAAAAGGGACATTAAATTTCCTCTTGTCTTATTTTTTGCCATACTTGTACAAATTTGCAATTTGTCCTATCAATTTTTGTTCTCGGTGCGAATATTATCTTTCTTATTATAGATCACAGAAATTTTCGTCACAAGGATTATTTTATCTTTCTGAATAAAAGTTAGGAAAATATTTTTTTCAAAGTAACAAGTGAAGTTTTATTTTTTAACTTTGCTTATTCTATCAAGAAATAAATTATGCCTCAAAAAGTTTCTAAAACAAAAAAATTATTGATCGAAGTGGCAAGGCAACTTTTTTCCGAAAAAGGGAAAAAGAATGTCACGATGAATGATATTGCCGAAGCTTCTAAAAAAGGAAGACGAACTTTATATATTTATTTTAAGAGCAAGGATGAAATATACAAAGCAGTTATTGACAATGAATTAGACTATATTTTTGAGCAAATTGCTGTAGTCTCTACAGAAAATATTCCTCCTGATAGTAAGCTTACCAAACATATTATTACTCATCTTGATGCCATTAAAAAATCGGTAATCCGAAATGGCTCGCTAAAAGCTGATTTTTTTAGAGATATTTATGAGGTAGAACGTGCCCGACGAAAAATTGACATGAAGGAAATCGCTTTAATTAAGACAATTCTTGTAGAAGGAATAGAAAAAAATTGTTTTAAAAAAATGAATGTAGAACTCTCCTCTATTATTATTCTTTATGCTTTAAAAGGATTAGAAGTTCCTTATATCCGACAAAATATCAGCAATGAATTTGAAAAAAATAAATATAGTATCGTTGAATTTGTACTAACTGGCATAAAGAAAAAATAACCCAATCATACAGCTTTTTTATTTTATCTTTGGCTATCAATTTATTACCTTTCGAAAAGTGTAATTAATCATTCAAAATCAGTTATAGATTATTGAGTGCTCAATGAAAGTTAGAATTCAACACTGCTTGAAAAGACAAGAGTTGTTATTCATCTAAACAGACGACAATCATTTCTGAAAATTAAAGTTTTGTTATAATTTTGCAGTTGAAAAGAAGAGGTAATTTGTAAAAAACAAGAAGATGGCTAATAATTCTTTATTGGAAAAACTGGAAGGACTACAAAATAAATTTGAGGAAGTTTCAATTTTAATAAATGATCCTGCGGTGTTAGGGGATCAAAAAAAATTCACAAAACTTAATAAGGAATACCATGACTTAGAGCAGATTCTTTCCGTAAAAAAAGAATATGAAATAGCTTTAACTAATTTGGCTGAAGCAAAAAAAATACTTGAAAACGAAACTGATGCCGACTTACGTGAAATAGCTAAAATGGAAATTGAACAGTTAGAAAAATTAATTCCTGATTTGGAAGAAAAAATAAAATTGCTTCTCATTCCTGCCGATCCAGCAGATAAGAAAAATGCCATTGTAGAAATACGGAGTGGGACTGGAGGGGATGAAGCTGCTCTTTTTGCTGGTGATTTGTTTCATATGTATGCAAAATATTGTGAAAACAAAGGTTGGAAAATAGAAATTACCGATTTTAATGAAGGAACAGCGGGTGGTTACAAACAAATTGTTTTTACTATAAGGGGCGAAAATGTGTATGGAACGCTTAAGTATGAGTCAGGTGTTCATCGCGTGCAACGTGTTCCACAAACGGAAACTCAAGGACGAATTCATACTTCAGCAGCTACTGTGGCGGTGTTTCCTGAAGCTGAAGAATTCGATATTGAATTGAAAGAGTCGGATATCCGTGTAGATATTTTTTGTTCCTCCGGCCCAGGTGGACAGTCGGTCAATACAACCTATTCTGCTATTCGTTTGACACATATTCCAACTGGTATTACCGTTCAATGTCAAGACGAAAAATCCCAGCATAAAAATAAATTGAAAGCAATGACAGAATTACGTTCACGCTTGTACGCTATTGAATATCAAAAGTATCTGGACGAAATTAGTTCGAAACGTAAAACAATGGTATCTACTGGTGATCGTTCTGCAAAAATTCGTACCTATAATTTCCCACAAGGACGAGTTACCGACCATCGGATTAATTATACACTTTATAATCTTCCAGCTTTTATGAATGGTGAAATTCAACCGCTGATTGATCAACTTATCATTGCCGAAAATACTGAAAGATTAAAAGCTGCTGAATTATAATTATTTTTTTCATTACCATGATTTTAAAAATAATTTTATGACTAAGCATGAACTTTTTGAGCAGATAAAAAAGAAAAAATCATTTTTATGCATTGGACTTGATACTGATATTCACAAAATACCTTCTCATCTATTAAAATCATCAGAAGATCCAATTTTTGATTTTAACCGAGCCATTATTGATGCTACAGCAAAGTTTTGTGTGGCTTATAAACCAAACTTAGCATTCTATGAGAGTGCTGGAACAAAAGGTTGGGAATCTTTAGCCCGAACAGTAAATTATTTGAAAAACAATTATTCAGAACAGTTTCTTATTGCCGATGCCAAGCGAGGAGATATTGGAAACACATCTCAAAAATATGCAGAAGCCTTTTTTGAAAATTTGAATTTTGATGCTATCACCTTACATCCTTACATGGGAAAAGATACAGTTGTTCCTTTTTTGAATTATAAAAACAAATGGATTATTTTATTAATTTTGACTTCCAACAAAAGTGCAGCAGATTTTCAACTTCTTCAATTATCGGGTAATGGTGATTATTTGTTTGAAAAAATCCTGAAAGATTCGATGAATTGGGGAAATGAAGAAAATATCATGTATGTTGTTGGAGCTACACAAGCTGAAATGTTGAAAAAAGTACGAGCTATTGCCCCTCATCATTTCTTATTAATTCCTGGAATTGGTGTACAAGGTGGAAATTTGGAAGAAGTGGCATCGGCTGGTTTAAATGAAGGTTGTGGATTGTTGGTAAATTCTTCACGACAGATTATTTATGCTTCTTCTGAAAAAGATTTTGCCAGTGCTGCTCAGGTAGCAGCAAAAAAGTTGCAAACTACTATGGAATACTTGCTTAAACAACATGGAATAATTTAATGTTTTTATTATTGTTAAGCTTAAAAATTTTATTTATTGTTGAATAAAAAGAAAGTACTTACTACTGACTCAAATTTACAATTTGTGCCACCTTTTTGCCTTTGGATTTGCATAGACAGTAATCTGCAGAGCATAAAGGAAATAGTTTTGAAGCGAAGCATCCTTTTGAAAAACGCATTCAATTTCACATCGGTTTGATGTTAATATTCTGTTATGACTATTCAAATTAAAATTAATGATAACAATTTGGTATAAAATCATTTTTTATCTTTATTAATTCTTTAGTTTTGCTCCTTTATTGTTCACATTTTTCAAAAAAGTTATGGCAAGTTTGTATCTCATTCCCACACCGTTAGGAACGACCTCGTTAGAAAAAATATTTCCTCCTTACAATATAGAAATTATTAACCGATTGAACCATTTTGTGGTAGAAGATGTGCGAACCGTTAGAAGATTTTTGAAACAAATTTCTCAGGAAAGAAATATCAATGAAGTGAAATTTTATTTGCTAAATGAACATTCTTCAAAAGAAGAGTTAGTTTCCTTATTAGAACCACTGTACAATGGTTTTGATTTGGGACTCATGTCTGAAGCAGGGTGTCCAGCGGTGTCAGATCCTGGCGCCGATTTAGTTGCTTTGGCACATAAAAACAATTTTACCGTGATCCCTTTGATTGGTCCATCTTCTGTTTTGCTTTCGTTGATGGCTTCGGGGTTCAATGGACAAAATTTTGAATTTGTCGGTTATTTACCTGTCCAATCTGAGGAACGAATCAAAGCACTTCGCCGACTTGAAGCAAAAGCGTACGCTGAAAATCAAACACAAATTTTTATTGAAACTCCTTACAGAAACATGAAAATGTTGGAAACTATTTTAAAAGTATGCCAACCTTCTACTAAATTATGTATTGCAGCGGACATTACTTTAGAAAGTGAATTTATTAAAACAAAAAGCATTGGAGAATGGCGGAAAAACTTGCCTGATCTTCAAAATAAACCGTGCATTTTTTTATTATACAAAACTTGGGGTTAAACAGAAAATTAAAGTGCATTTCAAAGAGTTAATTGATTTGACTTTTCAAAAAAATTATATAATCTGGTATTAATCCCTGAGAAAATTATAACTTGTGAAGTTATAATTTAATTGTTAGATTATTAATGTCATTGATAATCAACGCAATTAGAATTTTTCCCCATTTTTTGACTAACTGCACCTTTTTTAAAATTGAAGACCTAATCTTATACCGATTTGCTTCATGGTCGTTATGCCTTCATAGGAAAAAACGCCATCTGCATTCGTTTCTGTTAACAAACCTTTAAAATTCTGAATGCCAGCATAAATTCCACTGAAAACTATTGTTTTATACGTAAGTTTATAGGTAATTCCTCCTGAAATTTTAGTCATTGTTCCACCGCTGTAATCAGAAGCAAGAGCAAAAGCATAACCAGCATCTAATGTCATATAAGGAGACAACCTCTTTTTTATGGGAATGTCTTCTAAACGAATAAAAATTGGTAGAAAGTTCAAAGAATTATTTTGTTCCAGCGAAGTGTTGTTGTATCCTATCGCACCACCAATGAAAAAGCCCTTATTGAACAATTGCTTTTTCCCAAAAATTAATGTTATTTGTGAATTAGGTGATAAATCAAATTTATTTTTTGCCTGTGCTACTCCACCGGTAAATTCTAAAAAAGCACAAAAAGGAAAAGAGAGGGTATCATTGTTAGAAGATATATTTTTTGTTGGGAAAATATCGGATGATTTACTAATTTCTTTAATATCAGAAAAAGGAAATTGATATCGAGTTCCATCGGTGGTTTGTAATATTACTACTTCGTTGTTTTTTAAAATAATTTCACCCACATAAATACCGCCGCTTTTTAAAATAAGTTTATCATGAACTGTCTCTTGTGCAGATAAATTTAAGAGAGAAAGAAAAATAAAAAAATCTATTAATAACAAAAAATGAGTTTTCATCCGACAAATTAAAGTAATTCATAAAAACGTTCCAAAAACAGATCTGCTTCTTCTTTAGAAAGACACAATGGAGGAAGTAAACGAATAATATTAAAACCACTCACTCCTGTAAAAATTTTTTTGTCATACAATAATTTTGTTCTTAAAGCACTTACAGGTTCTTCGAATTCAATACCAATCATTAATCCTACTCCTCTTACTTCTTTAATTCGAGGAAATTTTTGTAATTCATCCAAGAGGTAATCACCTATTTTTTTAGCATTTTCCATCAAGTGTTCTTCTTCTATGATATCCAGCACTGCAAGAGCAGCAGTGCAAGCCAAATGATTTCCTCCAAAGGTAGTTCCAAGCATACCATAAATAGGTTTAAACATGGGGCTGATAATTACTCCACCAATAGGGAAGCCATTCCCCATTCCTTTTGCGACGGTGATAAGATCAGGGCGGATGCCAGCATATTGATGAGCAAAAAATTTACCCGTCCTTCCATAACCTGATTGGACTTCGTCTAAAATAAGTATTGTACCTGTAGCTTTACATTCTGCACTGAGAACTTGTAAAAAATCTGCATTTGGAATTTGTATACCTCCTACTCCCTGAATTCCCTCAATAATAACCGCACAAACATCCCTTTTTCTCAAAGATTTTTTTACTGCCACTGTATCATTTAAAGGGAAAAATTCAACTTCAAAATTCTCATTAATGGGAGCTACAATAGAAGGATTATCTGTTACGCTGACAGCAGCAGAAGTGCGCCCATGAAAACTTTTGCTAAAAGCAATAACTTTTTTTCTTCCTGTATGAAAAGAAGCTAATTTTAAGGCGTTTTCATTGGCTTCTGCTCCTGAATTAATTAAAAACAAGGAATAATCCTCATAACCAGAAATTTTTCCTAATTTGTCAGCAAGCTTAATTTGCAAAGGATTTATTACTGAATTGGAATAAAAAATAATTTTTTGTATTTGTTCAGTTAATTTCTTTACAAAATAAGGATGAGAATGACCGACTGAAATTACAGCATGACCACCATAAAAATCCAGATATTCATTCCCTTGCTTATCGTAAGTTCTACAACCTAAACCTTTTACAATTTCAATATTAAAAAGGGGATAAACATTAAATAAATCCATATTGATTAAATTAAAGATAAAAATCAATTAAATAACTAAATACAACTCTTACATTTTTTTAAAAAACTTCATCTAAATAATAGATTTCAAACTTAAAATTTAATTTTGAAAATAACAAGTTTTTATTTGCATTCGACTCAGTAAAAGCTTGAAAATGCCTTATTCAGAAAATATATTTAATACCTATTTTTATAAATATTTTTCACCACAATATCTTTCAGAATGCCTTTCTTGTTTGTAAATTTGAATTACCAAAATGTGGAATTAATAATTTATTTAAACTCAGAATTATCATTAGAAATAAACATTATGACATAAAGTAAAAGCTATATTCTGTAAAATATTGAAAATTCTTACAAATATTTTGTTTTTTAGCATATGATAAAAAATATTTTTTATATCAAATTGATATTTATTGATTAACCCTCTTGTTTATAAATTGACTTCGCCCGGTGAGCTGAAAATTGACAGGTTTCGAGTTTCGAATTTGTGAGTTTCCAGTAGAGATTCTTCGCAAAGCGTCTTTTATTCATGCGTAAAATGTTAAAAAACAAAAGGATTTAATCATTTAAAAATAAGAAAAAAATCTCGGTATTCCTCTGTGTGAATCTCTGTGTTTTTCCATCTAATAAATCATTCATTTTCATAGAGTTTCATAGAAAAGGTGCGGAGTTACATGGAGGAAAATTTAGACCATTTTTTGTGTGAGTTTATAGTATTTTGTTTATAAAAATTAGATAAGAATTTCTTACTTTCAGTATTTTTTTAAAAAAAAAACAGCATAACAATTTAGTTTAACAATCAAACATTTGTTGGAGGGGGAAACTCCATCTTAAAAAATAGCATTTCATCATCTATTTGCGAAATCAACATCATACTATTTCAAAGTTAAACGATATTTTTGATTACGACTTACTATAAAAGTAAACGAAATGCGAAAGAATTATTTTCAAAAGAAATAAATTCATTTTTCGTTTTCTTGGTTTTGATATTGTTTTTCATAATATTTCAAATAATCACCATTTATCACATTATTGAGCCATTCTTCATTCTCCAGATACCACTCTACTGTCTTTTCCAATCCTTCTTCAAAATTTACGGAAGGTTTCCAGCCCAATTCTTTTTGCAGTTTGGAAGAATCAATTGCATAACGTAAATCGTGTCCCGGACGGTCTTTAATGAAAGTAATTAATTTTTCTGATTCTCCTTCTGCTCTACCTAATTGCCGATCCATTATTTCACATAATTTTTTGATTAAATCAATATTTTTCCATTCATTGTTTCCACTAATGTTGTAAATTTCACCTACTTTTCCTTTATGAAAAATAAGATCAATAGCAGCGGCATGATCGTTCACCCAGAGCCAATCACGCACATTTTCACCTTTTCCGTAAACTGGTATGGATTTTTTGTTTTTAATATTATTGATGCAAAGTGGAATTAACTTTTCAGGAAATTGATTTGCTCCATAATTGTTGGAACAGTGAGAAATGATAACGGGTAAACCATATGTATGATAATAAGCAGAAACAAAATGATCAGAACTTGCTTTTGAAGCTGAATACGGACTATGAGGGTCATAAGCAGTTCCTTCATAAAAATATCCGTTTTCATCTAACGAACCATATACTTCGTCGGTGGAAATATGATAGAAAAGTTTTCCTTCCATATCGTTTTTCCAGGCTTTTTTGGCTGCATCAAGAAGATTGACAGTGCCAAAAATGTTTGTTTCCAAAAATGCAAAAGGATCACTTATAGACCGATCTACGTGTGATTCGGCAGCTAAATGAATAACTCCATCAAACTGATAAGTAGTAAATAATTCAGGTATCAGTTTCCTATCCCGAATATCTCCTTTGATAAATATATAATTGGGTGCGTTCGATACATCTTTTAAATTTTCAAGGTTGCCGGCATAAGTTAAAGCATCTAAATTAACAATTTGATATTCAGGATATTTATTGACAAACAGCCTGACAACGTGCGAACCTATAAAACCTGCTCCACCTGTAATTAATATTGTTCTTTTCATTTGTGAAGTTTTTACTTTTACTTATTACAAAGATAAATTGTTTTTTTGCAATGGACAAAATGTGGAAAAATTTCACAAAAAATATTGGGATTTTATTTTCTTACTTGTTATATTTGCAATATGGAAAAATTGAGTTATTATGTTGAAAAATTATTGGTACGTTATGATTACGTAATTGTACCAGATTTGGGCGGTTTTATGGTTCAAAATCAATCAGCTCGAATTTTGCAAGATAGAATTGTTCCTCCATTGTTAACACTAGGATTTAATCCTTTGTTGAAAGATAGCGATGGGTTATTAGCCATAGCAATTGCTCAAGAAGAAGGGATCAGTTATCAGTCGGCTTTAGAATGGATAAGAAAGGAAGTAGAATTGATTCATTTTCAGCTTCAATCAGCAAAAATTGTTTCATTAGGCAAGCTGGGTTTTTTGAAACGAAATGAGATAGGTAAGTTAGTTTTTGTTCCAGCAGAACGAGTTGATTTTTTACCTGCTAATTTTGGAATGACCGATATTCAATTTTTTCCTAAAAAATCTATTTCTTCCAGTCAAAATAAGAAAGTTACTATAACATTGCCATCAGCTTCTTCAATGAGAAATGTGGCAGCTACTGCGCTGGTTTGTGTTTTATTGTTGGTATCTCCTCGTATAGCCGATACACGGAGAAGTTTTTATACTGCTTCTTTCCCATTAGAAATGAAACGTTCATCACAAACGGAGAAAATCATAGAAAAACCAACTTCTGTAAATTCTTCTTCGCAAGTGATAAATACTATTTCTGAGCTGTTAACTTCTGAACAAGAAGAAAATACTGCTACCACACTTAAATGTCCTTATCACGTCATAGTAGCAAGTTTTTATACAGAAAAAGCTGCTGAAAAATTTTGCGAATCTCTTCACAGTATAGGCTTTGAAAAAGCACATGTTATATCCCCTCAAAAAAATTATAAGGTTGCTCTTCAATCATTTATCGAATATAATGATGCAGTAGAATTTTTGCATCACCTTCATCATTCCGAACCGCAATTTGCTTCTGCGTGGGTTTTTATCGACAAATAATTTTTAAAAGAAAAAAATTTCCGTATCTCGAAGAAATACATTAACTTTGCCACCGCTTTTCGAGAAAAAGCAATAGGTATAATTTTAAAAAATGTATAAAAATGCCAGTAAAAATCAGATTACAACGACATGGACGCAAAGGTTACGCATATTATCATATTGTCGTAGCAGACAGTCGTTCCCCACGTGATGGGAAATTTATCGAACGGATTGGTTCTTACAATCCTAATACGAATCCGGCTATAGTAGCTTTAAAATTTGATCGTGCCTTGTATTGGTTGCAAGTTGGAGCTCAGCCAACAGATACAGCACGCAATCTACTTTCGCAAGAAGGAGTATTGTTAAAAAAACATTTGCTTGGAGGCGTAAAAAAAGGAGCTTTTGATGAAGCAGAAGCCGAAAGAAGATTTGAAGCATGGAAAGCTTTCAAAGAAGCAAAAATTAATATGAACATTAACGAAGTAGAAAGGAAAAAACAGGCTGAAGAAAAAGCACGTTTAGCTGCCGAAGCAGAACAAAACAAGAAAAAGTCGGAAGAATTAGCAAAGAAAAAAGCAGCCGAAGCTGCAAAAGCTCAAAAAGAAAATCCTCCTGAAGATGAATCTTCACAAACAAATGATAATCCAACAGAATAATGAGTTAAAGATTAATGATATTTCCCTGATTTTTAGGAGCAAAGGCCCGAAAGTAATTTTGGGTTTTTTTGTTTTT
>Ga0209409_1000892_pt1 | contig 28497 bp, 22 predicted proteins | sample AD_JPNMR1_MetaG_FD_184424 | JGI IMG/M metagenome (GOLD analysis project Ga0209409, IMG submission 184424) | Active sludge microbial communities of municipal wastewater-treating anaerobic digesters from Japan - AD_JPNMR1_MetaG (SPAdes) (version 2) | ecosystem: Engineered > Bioreactor > Anaerobic...
AAAGGAGTTTCTAAAGAATCTTCATATCATGTCCATGAAATCTAAATCTAAAGCTACATCTTGGGAATATAATGGTAAAAGAGGCAAGAAGTATTCAAAGAAGTATGCTAACAAATCTGAGAGAAGGAAAGTTAAGAAGATAATAAAAGATTACTTATATTATGATTAATTATATTTGATAAATGCTGAATAAGGAGTTTAAAATCATAATGACATTTGAAGAATCCATTAGAGATAAAGGATTTGTTGAATTATTTATACCATTTTCAAATAAACCAGAGCATGGTATTTATCATACATTTACTTTATTGGATGATGATATGGTATCTATAACATATGATTCAACACTCAAGTTTGTTGATATCTGCCCAATCTTTGGAGTATATCAACAATGTCTTGCATGCAAACATTATAAAAAGAATGCATATACTGATAAGTTTGAATGTATAGCTGAACCACATATTGTATCTATATATGAAGCAGAGTTCTTATATAATATGACAATGAATGCTGTTTTCATGAATCTATTTGTTAAATTACTTGATTCTGATGAGTGGATTGGCTTAGGAAGAGTATTGTCTATGGATAAAGTAGAGTTAACTCCACACCATTATTTTGAAACATTATCTTTATGTATGGAAAAGACAGATAAGAATATGATATTCAATTCAAATACAAATTTTGATTTTAAACTAATGGCCAGAGATAATATTATTTCTTCATTTGCTGGGCATATATTAAATGTAGATGATATGGAAGATGTACTATGTAATTTACTTATTATTGTTTTACCAAAGAAGACAGTAAAGATTCAAAGTGAATCTAGCAAACATATATAGATTCTCTTGTATTATTCTTGATTGTGAGGTATAATCTATCTATAAAACATAGAGGAGGTAATTAATATTGATTATCACAGGCAAATCATTTAAGGATGAAATTCAACTTGGTAATATTGTAATCAGTCCTTTTGATGAACAGTTTGTCAATCCAAATTCATATGATTTGCATTTGGGCAGATATCTTTATATGTTGGGTGATGAAACAGTTGATCCATTAAAACAACATAAGTGGACAAGATATGATCTTAAAGAGAAAGATATAATTATCAAGCCAAATGAATTGTATTTGGGACACACAATAGAAGTAGCTGGATCAACAGTATATGTTGCCAAAATAGAAGGTAAATCCACACTTGGTAGATTAGGATTGAGTATTCATATGACTGCTGGTTATGGTGATATTGGTTTTATTGGTTCTTGGACATTGGAAATAACAACAGTTAAACCATTTGTATTAAGATATGGAATGCCTATATGTCAGATTGAATTTACTGTAGTTAAAGGATTACAATATAATTTATATAATGGTAAATATAATGGCAAGACAGAAGTTGGATTGCCAGAACCAAGGACAGATTGGATATTTCTTGAATAACATTTGATTGACAAACCAATAAATAATAGCTGCCCAAATGGGCAGCTATTATTTATTGAGAATATCTTCCTCACATTATAGAAGACATCCTCAATCTATTACTCATTTCTAAGTAAGTAGACACAACAACATCATATACACAGTGTCCCAGCAGAGCCATCAGGCCCCCTGTAGACCTCAACCACAACCCAACTACCCACATAATGCTGTTTCCAATTATGTGTGCCATAGTTGTCATTAGCAGCCTCCTTTCCTAGATTGTTTGAAATCTTTTGAAGGAGAATCTTATCTCAAATGTATGAACTAAGTTATGAACAAATGTTAATACTAATTAATTAATAACAATAGTCTCACCAAATGGCAACTTATATTCTGAATTAGAAAATACTAATCCAATTGTGTGAATATGGCTGGTCCATTTATATTTCCTATATATCTCATCTATATCTGAATACATATCAGATAATATTAACACTACTGCTTTTCTGTAATCCTTCTTGTCAACATTATCTTCAATGTATTCAAATGGTTCCTTATGAGATGTACCACCAGCACTATATCTGTACTTAATGAACTCTTTTATTTCTTTGGATTTGGGTTCAAAATGTTCTGTTTTAACTAATACATAATCATGTAACAATAAAGTTATCCCAAATCCTCTTGTGTTGAGTTCTTTAAGTACATAGTTAATCTTTCTAAGATCAACATCACTCATTGATCCAGAAGAATCAACCATTACATATAGCATTGGGTACTTACCTTTTCTTTCATCTCCTGGCAATGTTGCTATGTGCCTTGTAAAGATGTTTGGCCTGGTCCATGTTCTACCTTGTTTATTCATCTCATCATACAAGTATAGAACTCTTTTTCTTAACTTTCTTGCCCAATCCATTTTGATTTCCAATGGAATACCCAATGCTGCCAGCATTTCAGCACTACCAATGCCTCTTACTTTTGATATTGTATCATTGATGATATCAGCAATCAGATCAGCAGCAGTGGCTGGATCAATTGATTGATTTGAATTAGATTTATCACCATCCTTAGAATCATTTGGCTTAAGTATAATTTGATTGTCAAGTTTAATGGTTGTATATTTGCGTCCATCAATCTCAACTGTCTGAATTGTACCACTTAAGCCACCTGTTTGTTTATTTTCTTGTTGATTATCTTCTGATTGTTCTTCACTATCTTGTTGTTCATCAGATTCTTTATTTGGTTGCTGATTATTCTGACTAGATTGATCTTCTTTGTTATCTTGTTGATTGTTTTGGTTGGATTGATTTCCTTGATTATCTTGATTAGTTGATCCTTGTCCATTATTCTGATCATCATCCTGTGATGAACTATCTGAATCCTGATTATTACTACTCCCACCAAAACGTTGTTGTGATATCTTAGCATTATTAAGTATGTATTCAAGAATATCTCTGTTAGTAATATTATCTACATCAAATTCTGACTTATAGAACCATTCATTTCTAATCTGAGCTACATCAAATGATTGATTCTTCTTTATCAATACACCATTTATAAAGTAGTCCTGAGCAATATTGACTATTTCATGTATTTGATCAAGACTCATTGCAGCCCCCCTTTCTTTTAATATCCTCTGTGCCATTGTATACATAGAGGGTGCTGCTACCTGGTCTCTATTGAATATATGCATTATCTCATGCATATATACAAATCCCAAAAACAATGAATGTTCATTAAGCACCTTAGTAATATAATCACCAACACTTAACTCTTTGTCTTTAAACAACTGTAATGTGATATATACATCTCTAGTATCTGGTGCAAATGCTGTAAAACCAGTCATTTGTGGAACACCTAGTTTCAATCTGTTGGATATTGCTTGAAGTTGTTGTTTCATTTCTTCATCATAAACTTCACCAACTATCTCCACATCATATAACTCAACTCTTGCTGGAATTACACAGAATAGAGATAATATTAATGAGAAGTTATTAGTAAATATCTTTGACAGTGGTGATATCAATCTATTTATGAAAGTTTGACTGAAATGTGTTTCTTCTTGTGGAGACATTTGGATCTTGTTTATTACAACATTAAAATTATCAGATATCTTATCTTTCTGTTCTGGCATATTATTACCTCCTATCAAAATAAAAGATATCACTCCATCCTAGTTAAAGATAGAGTGATATCTTTTACTAATTTAATCTTACAGCAGAGGTGTCTTCATAACTCTAATGACATTTATATCAGAAATCAGATTCTCAGTTAATTTCTGATATAGTTTGGTTCTTTTAGCAACTTCTTTCTTTTTAGGATCATTTACATCTTCTTCAACAATGTTTTCATCTTTGGCCTTTAATGCATTAAGAAGCATTCTTAACTCCAACATCACACCAACTACCAAATTATCATAGCCTTGACTAGCAGCACACTGTTTCACATATTCTTCAAATTGTTTGAATTGCTCTTCCTTTTCAAGATATCTTACAATGTTGGAGAACATGAACTGTGCCACAGAATCACTCTTATCACACTTATATTTATTCTTCTTTACTTGTTCTTCAAAGTTAAAGTTCTTCTGAATTACTATGCTTTTCCTTAATGCATTGGCTGCATTCTGACTGACCATAGACAATGCCAACTTATAAGCAATGTCTTCAATATGGTCTTCATACTTTTCTGCTTTACGTTTTATCATGGTGCTCAACTGTGTCCATGCTCTATATGTTGCAAATGGACCATCTGTTGTTTCTTGTTCTTCTATATATTCTGGATTGGTCTTTAAGAATCCAGCTATATACTTATCCAACACTGCACCCATATTCTGATACCAATACTGAAAAGGCATATTTACAAAGAACCATTGAAATCTATTTACTATAGCTGGATAGAATGTTTCAAAACCATCTTCAGGTGTATGGTTCATGCTTCCCATCATAGCTACATTGTCATCCAACTTATAGCCATGTAGAGTTCTTTCAAGAACTAATTCAAAGAAATATGCTTGTTTCTCTCCACCAGTTAAGACCTGCATATCATCAAATAATATTAATACTGGTTTACCAATATTCTTAACAAGAGAGTTTGCTTTATATATTATTTCTGGCTGTGACCAAAAGCAATATGTATCACCAGCATTTATTCTCTCCAGAGATAATACGTTAGTCAATGGCAATCCAGAAAAGTATTCAAGTGGTTTAGCACAAGAAATATATAGTAGTTCCATACCCATTTCCTTGGCTATTATCTTTGCATGTGCTGTCTTAGCTATACCTGGATTACCAACCAATACTGGTATAGGCATTGTTTCACCTTGCAACTGAAGGGAAATATTATCTTTCACATCATCCAATACTTCATTGATCCCACGCATTACTCTGATCTCTGGCATTTCAATATTACCTCCCTTAATATTATTATAATAATTTTTATATTATAGGTATTTCTAATTGCTTAACTTCTCTATAATGTTGCAAGCTTCTTTCTCTAATTGCTTAATACTATCTGTATTGTATATAATCATATCAAAATCAAAATCATCCAAATCAGTTTCAGATATATCTTCCAATAATGCTTGATTATATTCAGACGCATAGCAAGAGTTGCGTATGATTCTAACTGTAAGATATTTTGTATTTGGCCATAGCTGACTACATTTATCTTTGAATACATAATATTCATTCTTATATCTCCAATCTGCTATGCATATTCTATCATAATGCTCTTCACCAACATCTGTCAACATCTTATTAAATGTGATATTTACCCACGTATCTGGATTATATCTCCTCAAAGCATTACCAACATCTTGTAGTAATCTTCTTCCTTTTTCATCTTTTTCACCATCCCATCCAACTTGTCTGAGTATATCTTTAAGCTTGTCTGAAAAGTGATATACTTTAAAACCATGTTTGTTTTGTAAGATGTTAGCAAGTGTATCTTTACCAGTCCCCATCTTGCCAGATAAGAATATTATCCACATTATATATCCTCCCTTCTTATAGTACCAATTAAGCATATATAATCAGTATCTTCTTTTGTCAGCAATTCTTTATAAGACAATATAGTGGCAATATCTAATATAGATTTATCACTTATAGGCTCAACAACTGATACATAATTATTGATTAGTGCCTTTTGTGTTTCATTAATATCATCACTACTTTTACTGTATATATCTTGCAACCAACTATTATCTATAATGCATTTATCTATATTACTAATTACATGAAAGAAATCTTTAGCTACAGTTATTATTATTTCATAAAAGTCTTGTAACTCATCAATATATTTATTAGCAAACTTCTGATATGATTGTTTAGTTGTATTTTTAATTAAATTGTTTATTATATTAGAATCCAATGCTCTATTTAATACATTTGCATTTTTCCTTACTATTTCTATACAGTTTTCTTTACTATTAAATACTATTCCAATTATAGATAATATACCTGGATAATAATTTATAGAACTAACATTTGGACATCTTTGGGCAACCATAGCTTTAACAGAATCAGATATAGATATATTAATTGCTGCTGAATCATTATTATAACTTATTGAATAAGTTAATAATATATTTGTATGAACATGTGGATTATAACTATCTATATTAATTATCTTTCCTTCTTCTTCAGACTCTTTCATCAACATTTTAATTACATAAGACAAAGTAGATTTACATATTGTTCGTTTAATTGCTAGCATATTACTTTTTAAGTTTTCATTAATATTTACAAATGCTGAAAACTTAGTTAACTTATAAAATGATGTTATTGGTTTAATCTTATCCAATTCAAATGTATTTCCAACAAAATGAAATATCTTACCTGATTTAAGATAGAACTCAAGAAGTATATATGATTTTTCATAAATGCTATTATTTAACATGTCTATTGTTGTGTAAGAGATATCTTCAGGATTTGATCTGAAAAGGTAATCCATCACATCTATAGTAAATACAATACCAAGATCACCATGATATTTATTTTCACAACATGGCATGTACAAATTCAGAAGGAATCTAACACTACCAAGATATATGTACTTATCAACATATATACATATCTTGTCTAATTCTGGTTGATTATTAATAAATGGTTTTAACTCTTCCTTTAAAGCAGCAATATAACAATTATGAATAGTATTAGTAATTATATCATTTATCACTGTTGTATAATTATTATTCATATGTATTAATATGTTTGTTTTGCCCAAATTATCAAATACTTCTTGCCATGTACATAACATTTTATTTTTATTCTTATCAAATGCCCATATTAAGGGTACATTATCTGATATATTTTTAATAATACAATATATTAGATTATTTGGAGATAATATATCAGAATGTTTTAAATCAACATTATTTTTAATATATTGAACTATATCTTTCTTATATAATGGCATTAATAATCAATCCTCCCTATTATCAACTGTGTTTAAATATCAACAATTTTATCATAATCCCACACATATCCAGTATATGAATAATATGTCATTATTGTCAATAAATCAGATTCTTTAAAATTATCAAATGATGTATATTTAAAAAGTGGTATAGTTATATGTATATTAGGAACATTTCCTTCTGGAGTTGATCTAAATGATCTAACTGCTTCAAAATATAATAAATTGGAGATATCATTTGCATACTTTACTTTATTTAATGCAAAAGTAGATATATATCTTAAATATTCATCATTATTAAGTTTAAATTCAAATAAAAATGGATAAGTATATCTATTAGAAGCTTCATGATCATTTATATATTTACTCATTATGTTATTTTGCATTAATAATAGAAATTCATACAATTGCATTTTTTGTCGTTGACCACAGCCACAATAATCATATTTTGGTGTTTTAACAGTCATGTTATACAGATTATGAGAATATCTTAACATAAAATCAAATCCACTTGATTTACTATATGAATAGCACGTTGTAATTCTTTTGATTGTTGGTTTATATCTATGTTTTATATCATTTAGCTTATCTGATAATATTTGTTTATACACAATGTTTATTGGATACATTAACCATTCGTATAAAAAGATATTGTTGCATCTTTCTGGATTAAAAATCAATATCAATTCATTAGTTTTAGAATAGTAATAATAAAATTCATTGACAAACTTCTTAAGCTCATTCACATTCTCATCAGACAAAAGTAAAGATCTTAAATATGTCTGATCTATATCTTTTAGAGCATCTGTTATTGTTGTATCTTTTAGATCATTATATAAAACTTTTGCTATGCCCATAAGTATTCCCTCCATATCTATGGAGCATTATAATTTACAACAAAGTCAAATGGCTCCAGTTCACAGAATGTATACTTCATTACACAGAGAAAGTCTTCAATTGTTGTTGGATCTGCTTTTACTTTATAATAGTAATCTGTTGACGCATTATTAGTCAACAGATTACTAATCTCTTTTGGTATGTATTTAAGTTTAGATATAACTGGAATATTATCATATACAACATGATATATATCATCACTTACAACAGTATCATTATTATTAGTTATTCTAAATATATTGTCATCTGATGTTTGATAAACATGTATGATGCTTTTATCTATTGTTTTATATAGTTCCAAATCACAGGAGTGAAGGTTATAATCATATAATCTAGAATCAAATATATCTGGTATTCTATGTTCATGTAAATTATATTCAACTGTACCAAGTGTACTTAATGTTGGATTTATATGACCATCTAGTTCTTCATATACTTTCTTTTTGCTGTTACTAACTGACTTACAGTATTCATATAAGAATTTGTTGTTTTCAATTGAACCAATATTCAACTGTAATACACAATATATCAAAGAGAATAGTTCTTCATTAAGTAATCTGAATTGATATGTGAATATAACACAGTCTGTACTATTATATTCTACACTTACCAGATTGCCAATCATTATATGCTCATTATTAACTAAATACACATAAGTTGATATATCAGTAGTGAAATAGTTTTCAATATATGTTTTGTTAATTGCTTGTGTGTTAAGGACTGACGGTTTTAGTGATATCTTAAATAAGAATTTGCTTTCTTCATCTGGTAAGGCTAATCTTATATCCTGATAATGTAGTTTATTGTGTGATTTAATACTTTCAATATAATCATAATCAAGAACAAGAGTTTGGCATGATATCATGGTTATATCTCTCCTTTACAATAAAATCTTCCAATGACATATTTCTTTGTCTAATAAGTTTATCTATTTCTTTATGTGGTTTGATAAGTTCTACAATGTATGGATGCTTGCGTGAAGTCATTGCAAGTTTGTTTCTAAATTTCTTTGATTTTAGTATTCTGGCTACTTGATATGTTATATCACATAATATGTCAGACTTATCATTATCAATGACAGGCATATAGAAGAGAGTATGTGATGATTTGCCAATAGCAATATTGGCATCAATAACAAATGACATTAAAGTATTCTTGGTATTATATTTAAGTATAATATATACTGTTGGTGCTATTGTATGTGCAGTATTTGGTTTAATTACTATTGTGTATTTGCTACCATTTTGTGTATTAAGCAACACATCACAATTTATATTATGTTTTGTATATATTGGCTGGACTGTTTCTTTAATTGTTTTGTAGTCTATGTTAATTCGTTCACGATAACAATCTAATTTGGTTTGACTTCTTCTACTACTAAGATAATTTACTTTTTTAATCCCAATCAAGTCAAGTATGCCATATACTGGTTTCAATTTAATGTTAACTTTACCTTCTTCACCAGTTCTTTCATCTTGAACAGTCATTTGAGATTTAACCCAATAATGTTTATTATCTACATCAATATCAAAGAGAAAGATTGTTTTGTGTGATGAAAGCTCTTCTCTTTGTACCATTTCTGCTATTGTAGATACATCAAAATCTACCTTGTGTACACTGCTGAGGAAATAATTGTATGCATCATCAAACAAACAATATGGATATGTATAGATATGTGTTAAATATGTTGATACATTATTTGTTTTAGATATATGATGATATATTAAATACATTGCATTAAGCAAAGACATATTAAATGCTTTTTGATCATTTAGTTCCATCACCAAACATGTAAGCTCAAGTAATAGTGGTGGTTTTATTACTGGTTTGCTCATAATATAATAATAAAACACTATATATTTGGAATTAAAGTTAAATACAATATATTTTCTATTGGTGAGATCTAATTCAGGACTGTTTACAAAGTCTTCATATACATCAAAAACATCTTCAAATTTTAAATCAGTAAAGAATCTAACAAGATGTTTTAACTTTTTATAATTCTCTTCATGATCATAGGTTTGAGTAAATACAGTATCAAATAGTGAGGACATAGTATTATCATCAAGTTGTAATACATATTTACAATATAATATAACACTTAATAAAAAGCATAATGGATTATCATCTGGAACATTAAATATATATGATCCAGTTGTTTTGCACATTGTTCCATCTTTTACAATATATTTTAATTTATTAACGTCACAAATTACATTTTTGTACACTTCCTTTACATTCATTATTATTCCCTCCAACAATAGAAATATATTCTGTAACTTCAGAAGATATATATTCTTTATATACTAAAATAGTTAATATATCCATAAATGATAAGTTTTTAGTATCATTACTAATGATACTATCAAGATAACTGTTCATTCTTTCTGAAACCATTTCAGATAGATTATTAAATAAACTTTGAAGATATTCTATATCATATGCTTTATTAAGAATGTTGTTGCATATATCAATGATATATTGTTCACATTTATTCAATATCTTATGTGTATCATATACAGTCTGTATTATGGAATCAACATGTTGAGATGTTTCTTCATGTGCCATCAAATCTCTAATTGCAGATGTGCCAACGTAATCATAATTAATAAGTTTATGTATATTGTCAATATCAATCTTTCCTTTTGCTTGATCCATCTTTATCATAAAATTAACTCCAAGCGTATTAATTGTATTGAAAGATGAAATATTGTATGTGTTTAATAATCTATCATTTATATTATTAAATAACTTCTTATTTATAATAACGTTAACTTTACTTAATGCTACACCCAATACCTCTATGTTATATGCTATTGGAATTAAATCATTGTTTTGATACTCATCAGTATATTTAATATCATCTCCAATAACATCATGGATGAATTGAGCTATAACATCACGCATAGATTGTTTGATTATTTCAACTTGTTCTTTTTTTAATTTATTATTTAATACTTTTAAACTAGCAAATTCAGTTAAATCTAACAAATTCATTACTATAATAAATTTATCAAATGCTGCAGTGCCTAATATAAACTTTCTAACATTATCTTTAAATATTAACTCCATTGCAATTACCATATCATTACTATTTAAATTAAATGATGAAGAAAGTATAGTACTCATTTTAACATCAGAAACGTGGTTACGTCTTTCATTAAATGCCATGGTAATTACACAATGTCCATCTTCCTTCTTTGTCTGAAGTGAAACATTAAATAATGATAACATTATCTCAGTTAGTAACAATCGTATTTCACCAATATAAAACACTATATCTTTTACATCACCAAAATTATCTAATATGAGATCTTTAATGCTTAACAATATAGATTCATAATACTGCATCAATATGTCTGCAACATACACTACGTGGCGTAATACATAATTATCACCATTAAAGTAAAATGTTAGCTTAAACTTATCTTTATCTATATTATAATTTTTAATTACACTCTCATATTGTTCCATATCTGTAATTTTAGTAGAGTCAACAAAGAAATCATTTGATTCGTTAAACATAACTATCATACGTTTTGGATCTAAGACGTTATATATAAACTCAGATCTATTTATCTTTTTATCAAGTATATCTTTTGAATGTATAACAATTGTATCTATTATGCTTGATAATATATCTCCCATTCAGTACTCAGCTCCTTTATTTTGGCATATAATAAAAATATAGAGGAACAATACTGTTCCTCTATATTTTGATAGACATTTCTACAAACACACTACTACATTTATAATAATATATATGTATATTTAATTAGTGGTGTCTATTACTATTGTATCCAAATCAGGTATAATATCTACATTATGTGTAGCAACAAACATCTGAGTTTGTCTATGCAATAATGTAAAATACTTAACAAGATCTGATATTCTTTTGCTATCAAGATGATTAGTAGGTTCATCTATTAACATCAATGGCATATGCATTCCAAGTCTTTTTAATAAAGCCAATCTTAATGTTAATGCAAGTGTGCATCTTTGTGCACCACTTAATTGATCATAAGTTAGATCACCTATTCTTAATTCTACTTTGTCCCAATCTATTGTAATCTTACCAAGATTGGAGAATGAGAATATATCAAAGAAATCATTGTTGATGATTTCTTGTATTGGCTCAAACAACACATGTCTTATAACTATAGGAAGTTGCTTAAAATATGTTTTTAATTTGGATAGGTATTCCTCTTTGTTGCACAAAGCAACCAACTTCTGTTGTCTGCTTGCTTCTTCTTTCTCCCACAACTCATACAATCTAATTACATTTTCTTTATTGCTAATGTTATCCATAATCATTTTATTATTTTCAGCAGACCTCATCAATTGGCCTAACTCATCTTCAGAATACTTTATCTTCTGTGAGATATCATATATCTGTGCTTTAAGTGTTACCAAATCTTTCTCATATTGCTGTTTAGTACTGATATAATTATTATATTTGGCCCAATCATCAGATATCTTTGTAAACTCATCTGAAGATATATGTGGTTCTTTATTAAGCTCATTATATAATTCAAGTTTATTGTTATACTCTGTTGTATATTCCTTAATAAGATCATCTATTATGTCATATAATGTATCTGGAGTGGGATGATAACTATTAATTTCTTTCATAATATCATTTAGTCTAACATCTATCTTTAACTTCTCAACAACATGCCTATACATAGTTTTGGCTTTCAATATGGAATCACTATCTATATCCCATTTTGATTTAATAAATGATATTAACTGGTTAAACTCATCCATACTATCAGTGTGCTCTTCTGTTGTCATATACAAGGTTATTGTATGTTTAATATCAGATATCTGTTTTAAATCATTATCAGAATATGTTGCTTTCCATAAAGATGGTGTAAAGTTCAATAGTTCTTTATACATTGGAGCAACTTCATCTTTGTATATGTTTATTGCTTCTAGCTTTGATTTAATATTAGTTAATGCATTACTTATTTCTTTTAGTTTTTCATTATTGGATAAATACTTTTTGGCAGATTGTATATCTATAGTTGGTGGTTGTATGTCCAATATATTATTTAAGTTATCTTCAGTAACTGATAACTTGGATTGTAGGTATTTGTAGTTGTCAATAAGTTTCTTTTGCTGATTCAGTTCATTCATATCTACATCAACAAGTTTACTTTTCAATTCTTCAATTTCTTTTAATATCTCATCTTTGTTTATATTTGGCTTTTCATAATTAACATTCTTAAGTGAAGATATTTCTTTAGATATAGATGTCAATGATTTAGTTATAATAATATAACCATTATCTATACGTTTCATATCTATAATAAGACTTATAAGTTTATCTATAAGGTCTTTATCATTTTCAAAGAATTCAGCAATCTCACCTTGTTTGACATATCCAACACTAAAGAAGAGTTCTGGATCAAATGGTAAATATGAATATATGTCAGTTATTTTATCAAATACACTATTATCTGGTAATATCAATCTACCTCTTTCTTTCTTACGTTCTATTCTGGTGCCATCATCAAGAGTTAATTTAATTAAGAAATCATCTTGATATGGACCAACAAAATCTGATATTTTTATCTTCTTGGCAGTCTTACCAGATAAAGCCAAAGATATAGCCTGCAATACAGATGTTTTACCTGTACCATTATCTCCAATTATAAATACGTCTTCTCCATTTGAACAATCTATATATATTTCCTTTATACATCCAAAGTTACGTATTAAACAATCTTTAATCACATCAACTATCCTCCAATCTCAATAATTATTATTCTACCAACACATCTATGTCTATTTCTCCCTTGATATATTTCTTAACATTTGCATTAATATCTGGTTCAACAATAAGTTGATTTATTATATCATCTAAATTGATGATATCACTAACACTAGATATAGAAGTTACAACTGGAGTAATATCATCTTCTTTATATCTTTTAGGTCTTTTAATAAATACATTTGGTAATTTGGATATCTCTTCTGATACTAAGACATAAAGTGTATCTGGATCTGTTGCTTCTTCAAATGTATTTATGATGTTAACACGTAAGTCATTAAACAATATTCTTTCATATTTAACATTTTCATTATCTAATTTAATATATGCTGGTGTTCCATTCATCATTTCATCAACATCACAATAGAATGTTGATCCAGTTGTAATAAACTTAGGTTTGTCTATATTATCATGTGTATCTGCTATTATAACAAGATCAAACTTGTTAAACATCTCATCTGTTTCTGATATAACACCAGCATATTTATGATTTTCTATTGTTGAGAAATGAGATACCAATATATTACATTTGCCATTATATGATTTAATATAATCAAACATATAATGATAATATGGAACCATTAATATATTCTCATACTCAATTGGTTCATCAACTGCTATAATCTTCTTAGTATCTTTAATCTTATCTTCTAATACTTTTGCTGCACACGAACCATCACTCATACGTTTATCATGATTTCCTAGTAATATATAGATAGTTGATGCTTTACAATTGTTTAATATATCTTTTGCTTTTATATATGTATCTGGCCATGGTCTGGCAAACTCAAATAGATCCCCAGCTATTATCAACATGTCTGTATCAACTGTATCTATAACATGTTTGAAATTTTCAAATGCTTTATTATAATACAATTTGTTTCTATTACCAATTCCTAAATGATTATCTCCAGTAATGGATATCAATATGATTATCTCCTTCCATTAAATGTTAATAAAGTGGCTGGTAAACAACCAGCCACTTTATCTTCAATAGATAATACATAAACCATGTTAAACCTCCTTAAAGGTTGCCATCAGCAGATTCATCAATATCAACTTTAGTAACTTGCTCTTCTTCAGCTATTGGTTCATCTTCTTCAACAACATTTGAATTATCTTCCTGAACCTTTTCACGTTGAGTAAAATCTTTTATATTAACATTATACAGGCCCTGGTTTAATAAGAATCCAGTCATTGCTAACCCAAGCATATGTGCCTGATGTATCTTTAAAGATAAAGACACTTTATCTTTGCTTCCATCTGGTTTAATATGTATTGCAGACAACACAACAAATATAGTATCTTCAGTCTTCTTATTGCAATGCACAGAAAACATTTTGGATTCTGATGGTTGCTGTCCTCTAGATGCATGAAAGAATGTGTATAATTCACTCTTCTTTCCATTCTGATTCTGTTCAGTAAGCATATTGTCCCATCTGTAGATATAAAATGGGTCTGCTAACATAGACAATACTGCAATTTCTTCATTGGTCAACTTCAATACAATTGAATTCTCCCAATCAAACACTCTTGTTCCTTTGATTATTGGTTTGCTCATATCAATATTTGGATTGAGTGTTTTAGCTATTCTTAGATATACTGTTGGTTTAAAAACACGTCCAGTATAAATATAATTACCATACTGATCCTTGATTATATTCCCACTCTCATCTGATACAACTTCATATGATGCACGACTAACAATTCTTACAGCAGCTTGCCTTGCATTATTAGCACTAAAGATGGTGCTCTCCTTAATAATAAACATTAATCCTTCCTCCTTATTATATAATAATTTTGTTGATAATGATGCTTTGTAAATAACTTAAAATGTAATTTTTAGTCCACACCCCCTTAAATAAGTTTTAAATGTGTTAGCTGTTATAGTTTCAAAGCTCTTTGGTTCATATAAATCTTCCTTGCCTTCATACAGATGATAGAACAATCTGTATCTCTCATCAGGATTATCAGCCTTGATACTTAGGAACTCCTTAATTGTATCATAAGCTTCATAAGCAAGCAAGGCCCAAACTTCCATTTCTCCAAATCTGTGTGCATCTGTTCCTGCTGGAGCTTGTTCATGTTTGCCATATTCTCCAACACTTCTTCCAAATATCTTATGATCTGGTTCATGCTCAAGTCTCATCATATACATATATCCAACTGAGCAATCTGTGATTTCTCCATTTCTGAGTGTGACTTTTTCAGTATAGTCAACACCAGCATATTTCATTAACTGATCCAGTTGATCATATGTGCATGATTCAAATGGTGGTTGAATTATAACCAATCCATTAGTCTTAATATCATTTACAAGATTCTGCTTCTGCTCATCTGTCAATGATATTATGTATTCATACATCTTATCTGTATATTGTTTGTCTTTTGTATTATCAACTATAGATATAAACTCAATACATTTATTCAGAAACTCATCTGTATCATCAATATTTCTAATCTTATTTACAAATGCTTTCATTGCCCAGGTCATATGAATTTCAAACAATTGGCCAATATTCATTCTACTAATCACACCAAGTGGATTTAATATTACTTCCAATGGTGTACCATCTGGTAACTTTGGCATTTGATCATCTGGTAATATCAATGATATAACTCCTTTGTTACCATGTCTATTGGATAACTTAGATCCAATTACAGCTGGTCTGGTATTAATTATTGTATAATCTATAGTACATGTCTTAGCTTTTATATTCCTTGTATAATATGTGTAACAATACTTTGTTTTATATTTTTTATAGTTTGGTGAATCTGCAAATATAGCATTCTTTATCTTGTCTTTCTCTTTATGTTTCTTAAGTGTGCCATTTAACCACTTATTCATTAACAAACTTTTTGTATATACTTTTCTTACTTTAATATTGGAGAAGAATATACCATCTGATGGTGATAATACATCTTTATAACATGGAATCAATGAAGATATATTCTCTATATCTGCTATACTTATTCTTAATATGGGTTGACCCTTCTTGACAGGATAACCATTCTCTATGATTGGTTGATATCTGTCTTCTAATAAGCTTACCAAGATATCATTATCAATCTCTATTCTATCTTGAGTAATTTCTCTATAACTCAACTTCTTGGCAGCAGATTCTGATATTATTATTGAATCTTCAAAGTTCCATCCACTACTTAAGAAGCCAACCAAGAGATTAGTACCTAACATTAGTTCACCAGTATTAGGATTAATAGTATTGCTACTACAGGCTAACACTTCACCTTTTTTAAATGAATCTCCTTGATTTATTTGTGCATATAATGTTTTATCAAATCCCTGATATCCTCTATATTGAATATTGATTACATCATCACTACCATCATTATACTTAATATAAATAATATCATCATCTTTATATACACATTTACCATCATCTTTGGCTCTAATCATATATGATGTGTAATCAACATATGCTGATTCATATCCAGATTTAATAAGTGGTGGTTCTGGACTATTCAATGCAACAGCCTGTCTCATTTGGTTGCATGCCATTTCCACTCTAATGCAATCATTTTTATTTAGAAATGGTATTTGCTGTTCACATATGGATAATATATAGTCATCATTATCATTTTTAAGTTTACCTTTAACAAGTTTTGCTTCTGGCACAATGTGTTGACTTATACCTATAGATTGTCCAGTTGGTGTATCTATTGCAGATATCACTCCAAGATAACTATCATGCAGATTTCTAACTTTGGAATTGCTACTTTCTTTTTTAATTCCACCAGGTCCATTGTATATTATTCTTGACATTAAAGACAATTCACTAAGTGGATTTAGTGTATCATCTAATATACGTCTCTGATCTGTATTTAATATATCCACAAATGAATTGTCATATATCTTGCTAATTTCTCCAATCTTGTTTTTAGAATATTGTTTATTAAACTTATATAATAACCAATTCAATCTGACTATACGTTTTGATATATCATTTATCTCCCTTTCAGGTATATTAATGCTTACGTCTGGATTAGTATAAATACTGTAGATTAAATCCATCATTGTAAATGGATTATCTAACCATTCACAAGTTTGAGCATAATCTTTAACATTAAGAAGACTGACAATGTTATCAAGTTTATTCCCATACCAAGCATGCAAATAACTGATACCATTTTGATTCTTGGCTTTAAATACATTGGATGCAAATGATTGATAATGTTTGGATAACATATTTGAAAATGGTTTTAATAGTTTCATGATTTTCTCATTACAGTTAGATGCATCAATTGATATGTATTGATTATCTTTATATGGAATATTGATATTAGAAGATACTGGATCTGTAACTATTGTCCATTCAGATATATTGAGTTTATGCATTGATGCTTCTACATTCTTTTCACCATCAAATATCAGTAGCATAATTGGCACATTATTATTATTTATAGTAAAGTATTTAAACTCTATATCTAATACAAGTGTAACATATGTATTGTGAAGAACAACATTCCCTTTCTTTCTAAATAATGCTGGATCTGCTATTTGAAATAATGGTATCCATCTAATACCACCAGATACAAAAGATAATGTCTTATCTGTATCTGGTATATATATCTTCTCTTTATTACCATCTGGTGATTTCAATATCCATTCATAAAAGTAAGATGGATATGTTGGATCAGACAACATATAGTTTGTACTTACAATTTCATACCCCAAATCATTTAACATGTCTTTTACATGTTTGATTATATTATCATATTCTTTTAATCTATAATCAAATATATTATCTTGTACACCAGTGCTATAGATTAAGTTATTCAACTTTTGTCTCCTTATTGATTAAATTCAAAGAATAAGAGAGATCTAAGTAAACTGCTTTCTTTAATATCAACTGGCTCCTTATCAGCCACAAATCTCTTAAGATAATAAGAGAATCTCTCAAATGCTAATGCTTGTTCTGGCATTTTGGATATCACTTTATTAATACCTAATAGCTTATATCCATTGTCTGACTTGCGATATGGTATCTCATGGTTGAATTCATCTCTTGCTAACATTGCCAATATACATTCAAAATGCACAAGATCTATAGATGCATATACATCATAGATATCCAGTATATTATATAGATAATCAGATAATAGACAATCTTCTTCTGGTTTATTAAGTAATGATGATACCAAATTTACAGCAGATACAATATCTTTTGCAGCCAACTCAATTGTTGCCAATCTTTCTCCAGCATCAAATACACATTCTATCCAATCTTCATAATCATGTGCATCACATGATGGTAGTAGTTCAAATGTCTCATAATTGTCCAAGAAAAAACATTCTTCATTAAAATTAAATTCAATAGTATCATCATTATATATTCTAAATGCTCCACTTTGTTTAGCAATCAAGGTATTATCAGTTTCATCAATATATAGATACTTATCTAGTTTACCAAGTTGTGGAGATACAGATCCACTTGTATGTTTAGTTCTTAATGTTAACTGTGTTGTTCTTTCACCAAGACTTTGTGCTGCTATTATACCAATATTATGAGATTTGTGTACATCATATAATTGTCCATAGCATGTTTGACATATGCCATCAGCAGTACATGCAATTGGTGATCTTAAATTTATCACTTTGTTGACTATTATAGAAGGATCTGTAATAAGTCCATATTCTTTAGTATATCTACCAACTAACAATTTGGCAATACGTTCATCTCTAACATATAATTCAAAGTATTTGGTATTATTTAATTCTTTATGACAATTCTTTACTTTCTTATCAAGCACTAAAGGAGATAATAGATATATTAGCTTTCTTGTCAAGTATCCAGATTTAGCTGTATTCTCTGCAGTATCTATCAATCCCTTTCTACCACCATAAGCACTAATGAAGTATTCTTCTGGTGTTAATCCTTGGATCAAAGAGCTTTTGATTTCTTTTGGTATAATTCTGCCAGTTATATCAGATATAAAGCCTTTAGATACAGCTATTTGTTTCAATTGATCCCAAGAACCCCTAGCCCCAGATGTAATCATCTCAGTTGCATTATTCTGAGGTGGATTCTGTGGATCTTCAATTATAAAATCATTTAATGATAATGTTGAATGACTATTTTCAAATCCAATCCTGCATAGCTTATCAACCATAGTCAACCATTCATTCTTTAATAGTTTCTTTTCCAATGTAGTGATCAATGTGTCTATATGTTTCTTATCAAAGACTGTATTAAATAATGAAAATATAGCTTTGTTATTGTGAAATCTTTTGGGTATAACTTCTTTAAATAGCTCAACTCTTTCTGGTGTGGTAAGTTCTCCCAGAAATTCTATTTTTAAATCATCACTTACATCATATGTCAGTTTGTGCAATCCTAATACCATATCTTGCTTAAATCTGAGACTAATACTGCCATTGCTTGGCAATTTAATATTATTATCAACCCACATCTTGGATTTGGCTTCAGGTTTAGAAAGTGTATGTGTTGCATATACTGCCATCTGATCACCATCAAAGTCTGCATTATATACTTCTGTTATAAGTGGATGTATAACAATAACATCATCATCTATGATATCATATATCTTCATAGATTGAATAGATCCTTTATGAAGAGTTGGTTGTCTATTTATTAATACATAATCACCAATAAACTTCTCTTTCAGTACTTTCTTTATAATTGGTTGCAATTCTTCTTTATTATAATCTAATAACACTTGAAGAGGAGTTAACTGTGTCTGTTCTGATATGATTGGTATTACATTTGGTTTATATACTTCTTTTGCTATCTTATAAGGTATCTTGCAATAACCAATTGGCATATTTCCACCATCTACAGTAATAACTGCTCTACCACTATAATCTATTCTTTTGCCCAATACATATGATCTGAGAAATCCACTTTTACGTTCAAACTTGCCCAACAATGTATCAAACAAAGTATTGAGATCTTTTTGCAGTGCAACATGTGTATATTCTGGTATAAATGGTGAAGATTTCATATTGCTTATTCTTCTTATTATTCTTAGATAATACTCATTGATCTCATCAATAAAATATTGTCTGGATGTACCACCCATTGATATTGGCCTAGTATCTGGTGGTATAACTGGTATATATTTAATAAATAGATAATCTTTATATACATTATAAAACTCTTTTACTTTCTTACTTTCTGCTAATAATAATGGTAACAGTTCTTCTTTAAAGAAGACTGGTCCATACTTTGCACGATCAGATGAAGATGAATGTATATGATTATTATCTATAATAACTTTCTGTTTGCCAATTATAACATCTTCCAATTGTATATCATGTATCTTGATAGATCTTGTTAATAATTCCAACACAATGGGATTAATGAGAACTGTGATGTCAGGAACAGTGATTTTAGCAAAAGTATACAATCTAACATCACTATTGGTAACTGTGACACCACAGTTCTCACAAACAACACCCAAATACTCTTTACCATAATATCTTCCACATTGACATCTATAATCTTCTACACAACCAAATATCTGCTCTGAAAACAATCCATGTGGATCAAATCTGTTTCTATAAAATATCCTTGGTGATGTTACTTCTTGTAAGCCAGCAAATTCATCATTAATATTAACTATCTCTACTTTCAAGCTACAACCACCTAGTAGATATTACATATATCCAATACAATGTTAGCCTTTTAAAATATGAAATTCTCCATTATAATCTTCTGCAAGTAATGTTTCATGCTCAATCCAATCACCACAATTCAAGTATGTCAAACCATTTCTATGTTTTATAGATGGTTTATGCAGATGTCCAAAGATAATCCCATCACAATCAAAGCATTCAATCAACATGTCTAATCTTCTATTATATGATGTTAACAACATCATGATATTTTTAATACAACGTCTGATTATATACAAAGATGATTGGGTTTTCAACATCTTATCAATTATTCTGAATATATATCCAATTAAATCATACAATACTACCCAAACTATTATTAAACTGTCATGTATTCTAATTGAATTGGCTCTGTGTCCATGCTCAACAAGATACTTAGCACCATGTAAAGAAGTATATGTAGTATACTCCACTATTTCAATATTGTCAATATTATTAAAGGTATATTTACCAATATCTGTATCATGATTGCCAACAACATATATTATCTTACTTCTATTATTGCTTGTATTGAAAAACAACATACTGAATAACTCTTGTTGTTCTTTTGGCCATCTCTCAATGTTATTGAATCTAGATTGTTCTATTATATCTCCAACAAGCACTATATTATCATATGATAAACAATTTAGTAAATCTAATAGATCTTTAGCATGACACAATCTAGATCCAAGATGTATGTCTGATATAAATAATGTTCTATATCTGGTCATGCGTAGCTACCACTTAAAACATATTCTTTTATATTTGGTAACTTTATTGTAGGTAGTAAGTATCTAATTTTAGTGAACATATCTGTAAATGAATAATTTAAATGTTTAAAATCATTGAATGTTTGTTGAAGTGAAATCAAATGTTTTGTTTTAGATAGTATTTCTTGTTTATAGTATTTTTCTACAAATATATCAATAAGATCTTCATGTTGTAATATATTTTGCATTTCTTGTAATATTATAGATAAGTTATCATACATTTTATAAATTTTAGTAGTTTTACTATGAGGATATTCTTTATAAAAACTATCTAGGTCAGACATATCTTCATTCTCTAAGTACATGCATACTTTGAAAGTATCTTTTATGAAATTATTTATATCATATTCCAACGCACCATTAAATAGATCTCTAGTAGAAATATAATGCAATAAATTAAATTCAAAATATGAAGCAGCTTTATCACCAAAGTATATCCTTGTTATGAGTACATTTAAATCATAGATAAAACTTATTCTATTTGATATCTTCTTTAGTACTTGTTCAAACTTATTCTTTAACTTATTCACATCTAATTGTATTGTATCATAACACATATATTTCATATACGTCAATGTTTGAGTATCTTTATATATTGTACTAATTGATGGATCAAATGCCATAAATTCAACATCATTATTGTTATGAAATACTTTAATAAAACAATATGGTTTATTTACTATTCGTATTAGATCTTTTAATTTGCTATGTGGAAAATCAATTGATGCTCTAAATGGTGGATAATAATCATCATATATAAAAGCAACATATATAGTATCATTATTTTCACACAACACATTATCTTTAATATATTTTACAACTAATGAATTATACAAATCTTCTGTATATTTGAGAATTTCCTTTTCCCTGTCATATGTATATTTCTTTATTGAATTTGTGTTAACATTTAAATTATTCATTATACAATCATGTAAATCATTAAGTACTAATGTATTATCCAATGGCATCACCTCATAATAATAAATCATTATATTAGTTCTTCATATTGCTTTTTACAAAACGCATCTATATTATTTATATTGTTTTCAATTTCATTTAATCTTTTCTGCTCCTCCTCCAACTTAGTTTCTACATTAGCCAATGTGTCTAATGTAGTATGTTTAAATATATCTGCTATGACATCTTCATTTTCTTTAACCTTTCTGGCAATGTCACTTATATCTAATGATTTAACATGTGGCTTTATCTTTATTAAAAGCTTGAGATAATTGATATTGTTTATATACTTCTGATGTTTATTATTAAGATCTATCAGCACTGTGCTTTTATAGCTATCATATATTAACTTGCATAGATCATATACAGAGTATATCTTAATTTGATTGTTATCATGAAACATCATATTAAACGTTGTGTTTGCTGATAATATTTTATCCAAATCATAATCATTAGCATATTTACCTTTGTTTAATTTAACTATCACTTCTGTAGTCCTGGTAGACTTATCAATAGGAGTCCCTTCAATTTTAGAAAGCATTGATGTTGGTAGTTGTAATTGACTGTATGGAAAATCATAAATGATTATCTCCTTACCATTATCAGATACACTATAATGTGCAACCATTTTGACATTAGCTTCACCTTTAGTTAATAATGCTTTTGGGGCAGGGACTTTAATACTCTTATATACAAGATTCAATTTCTCTCTGCCAGTTAATTGATTATCTATCATTTTAATAAATAGTTCTATTATCTCCTTCTTATCAAATAAAGGTAAAGTATACTTCATTTTATAACCAACACCAATTCCAGTTACTGGCTCAGCTTGATCTGAGAATGCTATTAGATTCAAAGGCAACATTGTTGGTAAGTATAATGGCTCTTGTGTATTTAATTCATTCTCAAAATGAGGTACTATATCTATATATCTAAATGCTATGTCTTTTATCTCTGGATTTAATCTACATTCAGTATATCTATAACTTGCTGGCTCAATCTTATCCAGTCCTGCAGTTGAGCCAAAGTTGCCTCTGCCTTCCATCAGTCCTTGTTGTACCATTGTCACTAATGCACCATAACACGCTACATCACCATGTGGATGATATGATCCAATAGTGTGGCCAACTATTTTAGCAGACTTGACAAAATCACCACTTTTAGTCAATTCATATGCAGATAATAATACTCTACGTTGTACTGTTTTAAGAGTATCATATACCAATGGTATTGTCCTTCCACCAAGATTTACATATTTAGCATAATCATAATATAAGTCCTTTGTGATACTAACAATATCTTTTGTTTCCATCAATCATCACCATCTTATAATTATTCTTTGATATTTTCCATAATTGGTCTATCTCCACCCAAATACAATATCCACTCATTCAACTGTAATGCTTCTTTAGATAGTATATCATCTGTAATGTCTATTGCATTACTTTCTATATTTTCAAAGTATTTCTTATTGATTGCATATACTGAGAAGTTATCTTGTCTAATTGTGCCCATCCATATTACATAAAAGCCATCTGGATCTGTAGGCATCTCAGTTAATATATATTCCCCAAACAGATAATATGTTTTGTCTTTGTATGTTATTTTGGTAATCTTATCTTTGCATTGCTCATAATCATATATTGATGCATGTTTCTTGCATAATGTTTCTCTTGGACTTAATAGAGAGATTATATTGTGTGTTACTCTTTCTTTCTTCTTCTTGCAATGAATGCAGTCTTTTACTGGTACCAAATACCTCTTTGCTTTCTTTTGCACACACATTGGTAGTATCTGATCTCTTTTATATATCAACAACATAACCAAATCTGGTCTGAATGGTATCTTATGTTTTATCACATATTCTTTCATATCCAAACATTTAGTATTCTTAACTTTACCCATAATGTTAACCTCCTACATTAAAGTATGTTTTAACTAAAGCTTTTTTGTCCTTTAATATCTTATCAATAGTAAGTTTACCTTGACTTGGCAATATCTGTATTAGCTTTCTTGTAGATGGATCAAGTGCACATGCTTTTAACTCATCTGGTTGCATCTCACCAAGACCTTTGTATCTATAAATATGAATACCTTTATCCTTATACTTCTTTAATGTTTCTTCATCAAATATTGGCACAAACTTCTTATTGATATAACATCCAAACAATGGGGTTACTGCCACATACAATTTACCATTCTTAATTATAGATGGTGCAGCATAATCAAATAATGATAATAACAATACTGTTATATGTTCACCATCAGGATCAGCATCTGATAATAAAATAATCTTATCATAACGCAATTGAGATATATCATCTGTAAATGGAGTAACTCCCATTGCTTGGAACAATCTCATTATAACTTTATTATTAAAGAACTTGTTCTTAGATGCTTTATTCACATTTAATATCTTACCAGTTAATGGTAATACTGCATGTTTTGTAGCATCTCTACATTGTAATAATGTGCCACCTGCAGATTCTCCCTCAAGTATAAACAGTTCTCTTTCCTCAATATTGGGAGAAGTACAATCTCTTAGTCCTTCAACTACAACAGTAGATCCTTTGCCATTTTTCTTAACTTTCCTGGTTTTATCAAGATCAATTCTATATTCTTCCACACTTTTGAGCCAATTTGTAACAAAGTCTGGATACTTATCTAATGTTTTGGTTATTTTAGTTTCAGATATTAAATTCTTCAGACTATCTTGTTTATTGTTAAGTGCATACTTGCTTTGCCCTGAAAATGATGGATTTGATATCTTCAAAATACATAGAGCATGCATTCTAACCAATACATCTTCTTTACGTATATGATACTTATTCTTTTGGGCTTTATCATACATATAATCTTTAATTATTTTTTGTAACATCTTAATATGTGTGCCATCATAGATTGGTAATGTATTGACAATACTTATAATATCTTTAGATCTGTCATCATCTTTATAACCAAGATATAATGTAAACTCTTCTCCATTGTGTGTATTGCTTATCTCAATAAATTCTGTACAGTTGGATTTAAACTCATCTAATAAAGTATTTTGTATATCAATTACATCTGTCTTATTGTTCTTTCTGATAACTAATTGGATTTTGAGTTTATCATTATTACAACAAAGCATAATTGATTTAAGTCTATCTATTATGATATCTTTATCAATGTCTATACTATCAAAATATGCTGGGTCTGGCATAAATGAAACAAGTGTACTAAATTGCTGTGATGGCATATCTTCAACAGCTACATTTTGACCATGAAATATATAACGACGATGTGTATTATTATCTTTAATAGTTATGATTTCCATTTCAGATGATAATGCATTGACAGCAACTAATCCAACACCATGTAATCCACTTCTGTATTTATATAATTCATTATCAAACTTGCCACCACTAAATAACTTGGTAGCTATTATAACTGGAGCATCTTCTTTAAAATTCTTAGCTTTGAGTGGAATACCTCTACCTTTATCTAAAACAGTGTATTTATGTGAATCATAATCCAATATAATACACAAATAGTTAGAAGCACCTATTAAACATTCATCAGCACTATTATCAATCAATTCAAATAGTAGATTGATGGGTGTTTCTGTGGTACCAACATACATGCCTGGTCTAAGTCTAATGTGTTCAAAATCCTCTAATTTTACAATAGCCAATATATGGTCCCTCCAATCCAATGGTTACAGATATTATAACACAAATATGTGTGGATGTCTACTTGTCTTTAGCTAACAGTTGAGTCTACTATCATATGAGATATAATGGTGTCTATATCATGTTTATACTTCATCATTGTAAGAATATCATCAATAAATATACTCTTATCTGTAAATAATAAATGAGAATAATATGTTAAATTATATGATGGGTCTACTCTTATAGCTTCATCAACTATCATAGCAGCTACTTTACGAATACAATCATACAATTTATTATAGTTATCATCATCCAAGATCAAATAATTGAGAAAGTTATAATATGCTTTAGTCCAATTAAGTATTTGTCTTGTATTATCCCTAAGTAGATCTCCTTCAAGATGAATCACACCACCTCTATCAATATTAATAACCATGTCTGATATCATTTTGTTAAATAAAGCATTGTATTTATCATCTATAGAAACATTATATGGATCAATTATTTCTTTAAGACACATATATTCAAATGGTACGTGTAAATCTACAGTTGCATTAGTATTGGGATCTTTTATTCCAATTTTAAGTGAAGATTCATTATAATGTTTTATTTCTCCAACTTTTATTACTATATTATCACCAAATGATCTAAATATATTTTTTAATTCATTTTTAATAAAATTAATAGCATTATCTAACTGTATTTCTCCTGCAAAGACAGTCTTTATTTCTGCATAAAATACATTTTCAAGCATATATTTATAAAATGTCTTTTCACCACAATATCTATAAGACTTATACATTGCATCTGATCTTACAACATGAATTCTGTTTCTTTTATCTACGAACTTAGATATAAGTGGCTGCTTGTTGAATGAATTAACTTTAAATGTGTAATTCCAAGGTCTGTCAATATTTATTAGATATTTAGCATTCCCAGCATATGTCTCTTGTATAGCTATAACATAATTACTAATACTTTTATAATTATATGGTGTTAAGCATCCAATTTTAAATGATTTAAAATTATATTTATCAAGCAGTATTTCATTACATACTTTCTTTAAAGTATCTTTATATTTTTCTGCAACAGCCTCCTTATAATGATCATTACTCTGCAATCTATTGCGCTTCTCTTTAGTACACCATGGGTCATTTTTAATTATTACTTTAAATTCTTCTTCTAATGCAGAATTAATATCATTTATAGCTTGTGTCGTTCCAACTAATCCACTCATGATAATCCTCCTTTAAAGATTATGCAATCCCAACATTGTTTTAAATTTTGGACAATTCCCATTTGTTCTATAACTAACTTTTGTAACTATGTCATCCATAAACACCATTGGCTCTTTGAACAACTTTGCAACATCATCATTGAAATTTGCAAGAACATCATCAGTTGCTCTATTGTCAATTAACTTCTTGGCAATATCAAATAATGTATTGTTTATCTTTTCACAATTATCTTTATTTATAAAAATATGCTTTAATATATTAGTAGCATCACATAATTCATTAATTAAAACTTCAATATCATCTGTATTTCTGTATTTCCATAATGATCTATCAAAACTAATAGGTGTGATATCTATTTTGGAATGTATATTAGTAAGTATCCTTTTAACTTTCATATCATCACTTATAGTTGTTGTATCTATTATATTTTTAATATCTTGTAAATTAAACTTAAATGTAATTGATCCTATGTCAATTGCATTATTTGTATGCATAATAGTTAAAGTGTATGATATGCCTAAATGATAATTACTATCTTGCTTTGTTATTATTATATAATCATCACTTAGTTCTTTTAATAATGTATTAAGTGTTGTATTGAAATGTTTATCAAAATAATTTATAATTGTAGTAGTTAGATTATTAGATAGTTGATTATCAAATATATTAAATGCTAAAAGATAATAAACATTAGATTCATACAAATATATAGCATTATTTACTTTTATCAAAAAGTGCA
>Ga0209409_1000901_pt1 | contig 28272 bp, 29 predicted proteins | sample AD_JPNMR1_MetaG_FD_184424 | JGI IMG/M metagenome (GOLD analysis project Ga0209409, IMG submission 184424) | Active sludge microbial communities of municipal wastewater-treating anaerobic digesters from Japan - AD_JPNMR1_MetaG (SPAdes) (version 2) | ecosystem: Engineered > Bioreactor > Anaerobic...
CGTCGGCGCCACGGGCTGCCGCATCATGGTCACCCTCATCCACGCCATGAAGAAACGGGGCAAGACCCTGGGCCTGGCCACCCTCTGCGGCGGCGGCGGCGTCTCCCTCGCCACGGCCATCGAGATGATCTAAACGCTCAAGTCATCTCCGGTTGGCGCCGTCGTCCCCGACCCGTCGTCGGGGCGGCGGCGCCTTTTTCCGTCTCACCTGTCGTCGGCGACGCAGCGGACCTTGGCCTCGAGGTTCAACAGATAGGGCCGGGACTCCTGCATCACCGCCCCCGTACCGACGAAGTCCTCCTCGTAGATCCTCTTCACCACGGCGTCTCTCTCACCGTGGGCCTCGGCCAGGTAGGCCTCGATCCGGCGCCGGAAGGCCACGGTGGCCTCTATCGACCTGGGGATGTAGCCCCGGGCGTCCTCCCCCGTGAGGGTGAAGTAGTGGCTCATCATGATACAGTCCGCCTCGTAGCGGGCCAGCCTCTCCAGGGAGGCGAGATAATCGTTGTAACTTGAAAGGAACTCCGGCTGGATGGCGTAGTTCCTGTCGAAGACCCCCGCCGCCTCGCCCGTGATCAGGGCCCGCTGGCGGGGCAGCCAGAACGTCAGGGCGTCCCGGGTGTGGCCGGGCGTATGGATGACCCGAAAGCCCATGCCTCCGCCGAGGTCCACCTCCATTCCGTCCTCGAGGAGGATCTCGACGTCGAAGGACGAAAAACCCACGTCCTCCCCCGCGATAAGACCGGCGTACTTCGTCTCGAACTCCTCGCAGAGACTGCGGATGAGGGCCACGGCCCCGGGCTTTCTCAAGTTCTCCGCCGCCAGGGGATGGGCCCCCACCTTGAGGCCCGGGATCTTCCGCCTCAGATAAGGGGTGGAACCGGCGTGATCGAAATGGGAGTGGGTGAGGAAGTTGAAGACAAGACGCCCCTCGTCGCCGAGGATCTCCCGGAGGTCCTTTATGTAAAGGGGTCCGGCGATGGTGATACCCCCGTCGAAGAGGGCCGGCCTCTCCCCCAGGAGGAGGTAGGCGGGCAGATCGGGGACCCCGAGACCGTAGACCCCCTCGGCTAAAAGGCCCCTGCTTTCCATGATCATAGAGACACCCCCTGGTCTGTGAAAACCGCCCCGGCGGCGGTCGGTAAAGACGGAAACCTTATTAGGGTCCAGGCGTCATGCGGGCCGCGCCCCCATTAGTAAACGCCCGGCGACGGCAAGTCAAGGACCCTTTGCATACCCCGTTACACGACCCCTCGTTGATAACCCGGGGTTTTTTGTGGTATAAAGGCCCGTGTCCGACCATCAAACGCCGAAAAGGAGGTAAGGACCATGACCGATTCCCGTCTTGCCGAAGCGGGGGAGCGCATCCGCGGCACCCTCCGGTTGAAGACCCAGCCCGTGGCCGTAAAGTTTCTCAAGGACGCCGGGGAATTCCCCAACAAGACCCGCCGTCCCCTGGCCGACCTGGGGAAGAAGGTGGCCCTGTGCCAGGCCGTGAGCATGGCCAGGATCTACGGCTGGAGCGTGGGCATCGCCAAGGAAGACCTCGTCTGTGTCCCTGCCGCCATCGCCTTCGGCTTCTCCGACGCCGAGGACACCGCCGCGGCCCTGGGTAAACTGTTCTGCCAGGGCAGCTACTCCCGAACGGAGGAGATCGGCAAGGCCGAGGCCGGTCAGATCACGAGACTGGACAGGGGCGCCTACGGGGCCATAATCATCGCCCCCCTGGCGAGGGCGGCCTTTGCGCCCGACACGGTGGTCTTCTACGGCAACCCGGCTCAACTGATGCGCCTCGTCCACGCCTGGACCTACACAACGGGACGCCGGGCCGAGGGCCGTTTCGGCGGCAAGGTGGAGTGTACGGAATACCTCCTGGCCCCGTTTCTCACCGGCACGGCCCGTATCGCCGTCCCCGGGACGGGAGACCGGGTCTTCTCCCTTACCCAGGACGACGAGATCGTCTTCGCCGTCCCCGGTGCCTCCCTGACGGAGGTGGCGGACTCCCTCGCCGAGGCGGGCAAAAAGGTGGGTGCCACCTACCCCGTCCCCGTCTTCCTGAATTTTCAGCCCGAGTTCCCCAAGCAGTTCAAGGAGCTCGGCAAGGAGTTGGGCATCTCTTGACCCCGGCGGAACGTCTCGAGGAACTGAAATACCTCCGGATTGCCGTCTGCTTCACCATGAGCTGCGTCGGCGGGGCCGAGACGGGGGAAAACATCCTGGCCCTGGCGGAGATCGAAGAGATGTGCGAGGGTTTCCTGAACGGTTACGGTCATCTCGTTTCGCCCGAGGACAGGGAGGCTCTCCAGCAGAACCCGGAGCACCTCGTGACCCTCATCGACCGGGCGATCCGTCACTACCGCCTGGCCGCGGAAGCCTCGTGAGTGCGGCGATATTACCGAAGACGACCTTTTCGTAGTCTTCCTGGGCGAGGCCGAGGTTGCGGACCTTGCCCAGCTCCGTCGACGGGAAGCCGAAAGGGAAGTCGCTGCCGAAGATGAGCTTATCAGGTCCGTAACGTCGGAGGAACATGGCCATCTCCTGGGGAGAGGCCAGGGCCGTGTCGGCGTAAACGTTCGGCGAATCCCAGACGCCGGAGTGGAAGAGGGCGTAGAAGCCCCCGTTGAGGGCCCCGAGGTGGGGGATGATCACCGGCGTCCGCCCGTCGATCCGCTCGATGAGGGTGAGGGTGTTGTGGAAGCTCTCCTCCAGGACCACGGGGAGGCGGAGGCGGTAAACCTCGTTGAGAAAAGCCTCGCAGAGGGGGGAGGCGTATTCGTACTCGGGCTCGTACTCGTGGCGGTGCCACTTGACCCCCCGATACCCCCTTGATAGCTCCTCGGCCCGGAAATCGTTCCAGACGAAGTAGTAGGCGCTGAAGAGGCCGTCCTCTTTTTGGGCGGCCAGGACATACTCGTTCGCCCGCCTCCGGCAGGCCTGCCAGGGAGGGCTGTCGCGGAAAGAGGGGTCGTAGCGGTCGTAGACGTCCTCCACGGGGGCGAAGAGGCAAGCCCCCTCGATGCCGGCCGACGCCAGATAGGACCGGATCAGGGCGAGGGGCTGATCCACGTTCTGGATCCCGCAGTGCATGTGGGAATCGATGATCAAGGTTTCTCCTTCCTCCCTTCGAGATCTTGGATTCCGCCTTCGCCGTCGGCGGATCCTGTAGGGGAGGATATATACCCCTTTTTCTGTTGACACAAGGCCCCAGGGGACCTAAAATAAAGACGAAGGCGCTTCCGCCGCGTTTTTACCGTTGTCAGCAGGCAGTTTTCCTTTTACACATCGATCTTTCTTTCACAGACCAAAAGGAGGGGACCATGGCCGTCAAGATCTTCATCAGGAGACGTATTCCCAAGGGCGAAGACTCGAAGAAGCTTTTCGAACTTATCAAGGAGTTGAGGAGGCGGGCCACGGGCCGTCCGGGTTACATATCCGGCGAGTCCCTCGTCAGCGTCGACGACCCGAGCTGCCTCCTCGTGGTGAGCACGTGGCGCCACATGGACGACTGGAAGGCCTGGGAGAACGACCCGGAGAGAATGGAAATCCAGAAAAAGATCGACGAGATCATCGGCGCCGAGACGGTCTATGAGGGCTACCACTACTACGAGGAAAAGACCCAGGCCACCCTCAGGGGATACAAGGGCTGGGAGGGGGGTTGACAGGCATGAAGAGGACGAGGGAGGGAGGAGTCTTCAAGGTGCCTCTATTGGGCCTCCGGGGCCTTTCCCCGGAGGGATGGGGCGTTTCGACCGTCTTTGATCATCGGGAAATCAACAAGGAAAGTCCAAGAAGGGAGGCGAGATTATGTACTTCATGATGATTTGCACCTGGGCGCCGGAGGACGAGCGTGAGGTGCGCACACGCCGTGCCACCTGGGACTGGCCCGAGGATGTGGAGGTCATTTCGGAGTTCTATGATCTCCAGGGTTGCCGGACCATCTACGTCGTCAAGACGGACGCGAAGGGACTGATCGCCGCCCGGGCCGCGTGGATCGACATCCTGGAATTCGAGATCTTCCCCGTCTACCCCATCGGCGTCACCAAGGAAGCCCTGATGGGTAAATGAGGGGAGGGGAAAGGAGGATCGCCATGACTGCCTTTGAATTGAATCAAGAAGAAGCCAGGCAACTCCTCGAGGTTCTTGAAAGATACTACCCGGCCCTGAGGATCGAGATCGCCAACACGGACGACCGGGAATTCCGCCGGGCCTTGAAGGTCAGGGAGGCCTTCATGAAGGAGATGATCACCCGCCTCAAGGAAAGGTTAAAGTAGGAGGACCTACCGTGGCAGAGGGACGGACAAGGCGGAGGGGATTCGCTCCGCCTTGTTTTTTTACAAAAGTCTTGATCATAGTGAACCTTTGTGTTAGGCGTCATCCCTTCCAATAACCAACAAAAGGGTGAACCATGGGCAGTGTGGTCAAAAAAAGGCGCAAGAAGATCAGCAAACACAAGTACAGAAAAAGACTGAAGATGAATCGGCACAAGAAGAAGTAGCCCCCTTTGACGCCGCGGGTGGCGGAGGAGGTCGCCGAAAGGGGAGATCCGTCGTAATACTCCCCTTTTTTCATCACCGGGATCGGTGCACGGGCAATGGCCATGGAGACACGGGAGGATAGATTCGGTCCCCTGGATTACGGGGTGATCCATCTCTTTCGCAACGTAGATCCCGACTCCATCCGGGGGTTGCTGGACGGCCTGGGGATCGTGTACCTGGAGGAATCGGAGATCCTCATCGAACCGGGACAGAGGAACGACCGCCTCTACCTCATCGCCGACGGCCGCATCCGCATCCACCTCCACGACCCTGCCACGCCCCCCGTCGCCGTCCTGGCGAGGGGAGAGAGCGTGGGCGAGATGTCCCTCATCGACGGCGAGCCCACCTCGGCGTACGCCATCGCCGACGAACCGTCCCGTCTCCTCGTTATGGAAGAAGACGCCCTGTGGTCCCTGGTCCGCTCCTCCCACGAGGCGGCGTGCAACCTCCTGGCAGGCCTCGTCCGGCGTCTCCGCGGTGCCGACGCCGTTATCACCGGCATAGCCGGTCCCGAGGTCATCTATGAGCGCCACGGCAGCTTCGATGTCCTGACGGGCCTGAGGAACCGCACCTGGCTCGAAGGCGTCATGCCACGCCTCGTCTCCCGCGCCGAAAGGGACTCGACGCCTCTGTGCGCCGTCCTCGTGGGCCTGGAAGATTTCGACGTCTTCACGAAGATCCACGGGGGGATTTACGCCAACCGCGTCCTCTACTTCTTCGCCCACACCCTCTCGGAGAACCTCCGGCCCACGGAACTGACGGCACGCTACGAACCGGACCGCTTCGTCGTCGTCCTACCGGGGGTCGGGCCCGAGGGCGCCCTCGCCATCGCCAGGAGGCTGAAGGCGGCCCTTATGGAAACGATACCCCTCATGCCCGACGGCAACAGCGTCCCCATCCCCACCGTCGTCATGAGTATCACCCAATGGGAGAGGGGAGAAGAGTCAGGGGCCTTCCTGAGACGCCTCGGCGCCCCCACGGAAGAACTCGCCAAGAGTTGTCGGGTCCTCGTCCCCGACGGTACGACTCACTCGGGGTAGCCCCGGGGATTTTGCACCTGCCAGCGCCAAGAGTCGGCGCACATCCGGTCCAGATCCATCGTCGCCCGCCAGCCGAGGACCTCCGCCGCCAGGGAGGGATCGGCGTAGCACACCGCCACGTCCCCCGGCCTCCTGTTCGTGATCTCGTAAGGGACGGGGCGCCCCGAGGCCGCGGCGAAGGCGCGCACCACCTCCAGGACGCTGTAGCCGCGGCCCGTCCCCAGATTTACCGTCAGGCACTCCCCCTCCTCCCTGCCGAAGAGCCAATCTAGGGCCTTCACATGGCCCCGGGCCAGGTCCACCACGTGGATGTAGTCCCGGATCCCCGTACCGTCCGGCGTCGGGTAGTCGTCGCCGAAAACGGACAATTTCTCCCTGATCCCCACGGCCACCTGGGTGATGTAGGGCATGAGGTTGTTGGGTATCCCCCGGGGCTCCTCGCCCATCAGACCGGAGGGGTGGGCCCCGACGGGGTTGAAGTACCGCAGGAGGGCTATCCGCCAGCGGTCGTCCGCCCCGTGGAGATCTTTCAGGATCTCCTCGATCATCAGCTTCGTCCTCCCGTAAGGGTTCGTGGGCGCCGTGGGGAAATCCTCGCGGATGGGAACGGCGGCGGGGTCTCCGTAAACGGTGGCGGAGGAACTGAAGACGATCCTCCTGACACCCTTTTCCTCCATCAACCGGCAAAGGACCAGGGTCGAGACGAGGTTGTTTTCGTAATAACGCAGGGGATAGAGGACGGACTCCCCCACGGCCTTGAGCCCGGCGAAGTGGATCACGCCATCGACGGCATGACGGGCGAGGACGGCCCGGACGGCCGCCTCGTCCCTGAGGTCGGCGTGATGGAAGAGCGGGCGCCGGCCCGTGACCGCCTCGATCCGGTCAAGGACGGAGACCTTGCTGTTGGATAGGTTGTCGACGATGACGACGCCGTAGCCCTCGTTCAAGAGCTCCACCGTCGTATGGGAACCGATGTAGCCCGTTCCCCCCGTGACGAGTATCGTTTTGCCCCTCGGCATAGGCATCCTCCCCGGCGTTGGTTCGTGCCCCGTCGTACTGGAAAGGCCCCGCCGTGTCAACACGGACATGACACCCCCTTTCCCCGGCCCGGTGTGTCAGGGGTTCATAAAAGGTAATCGGTCACGTTTTGGCACCGAATCACAGAGGTAGCCGGCTACCGGGCAGAGGATATCAGAACCGCGGCTCTTTTACCGAAACGCGGGTTATTTCAAGAAGTTGAATCGTTGGGAAAAGAACGAACCGCAAGGGCCGTGTGATTGCCCCCCACGCCACCAGGCAGTTGGGTCCGCGCCGGGCGGTGCACCGAGTTTACCGCGCCGTCGCCAGGGGGAAATCCATCCCCCGGGAATCCACCACGGGATATTGGGCTTCCTGTTTATACTTCTTCGTGATCTCCGGCAGTTGCTCCTCCATGTAGGTCATGAGCCTTCTGACGGTCACGGCTTCCCCTTTTCCCGCCGCCTTTCCATCAAGCCCTTCCAGGAGCGTATAGGTGAAGACGCCGTGGCCAAGGTCTTTGACCTCCGCCGCATACTGGTCTTTGGTGGCGGCGGCGACGATGTGCACCCCCGTGGAACGGGAAAGCAGGGAGAGGGCCTTGCGGTCTTCGAAGCCCCGGAAAGCGACGAGCACGGCGCCGGACTTGCAGGCATCGATGAGCATCAGGATCTTCTGCGCCCGCATGTTCCTTATTAATCCCGCCAGTTCATCGGATGATATCCCCTTGGTCTTCACCTCCCCCGCCCTTTCCGGGTACGTCAGCTCATGGGGGAGGAAATACCATTTATCATCGAGGCTTTCTCCATGTCCCGCCAGGTAGATCAATACGGCATCCTGGGGGCTTGCGCTCTGCAGCCCCTGGAGGTGAAGGATGATGTTTTCCCTCGTCGCCTGTTCGTTGTAGATCTCCCGGATAGTGACGTTCTTGAACAGCGCCGGGCCCCGTTGCTGGAAGAAGGCGGTGATACCCCGGGCGTCCGGTTCGGCGTAGTTCAGGTTCAAGGCCGGATTTTTGTACTTGTTGATGCCGACGGCAAGGACATACAGCGAGACCTCCTTGACCGGGGCGGTGAGCTTGACCGCCAGTTCGTAGGGGTTGGATTCCGTCCGGTCCCTGCTGAACCCTACGGCCCGGAATATGTTGAGCCCCTCCACGAGGGAAACGTGGTACTGTTTCCTTGTCTCGCCGCCCGCGGGGATCAGTTTGACGGCCCGCTTGTCGTCGCCGATGACCTTGCCGTTGTGATAGAGGCGAATCTCATCAATGCCGCCGCCCGTGTCCCGGGCGGCAACCGTAATGACGATGTTATCTACAGGAAATTCCGTGCCCGCCGCCGGGGAGACGATCCGGACCTCCGGTGGGGTGAGGACGCCCCGACGGATGTCGGCGGCGGCGGTAATCTCTTTCCCCTGGAGTACAGCTGCCACATAAACGGGATGGAAGAATTTCTCGTAAAAGTTGTCGATGGCATAGACGTCCATGCCGACGCGGACATTGAGGTGCCGCGCCCCATCGGCCGAGGCGTGGAAATAACCCTCCGGCGTGATCGCGATCCATTCTCCGTCGGTGAAGCCGATGAATTGCGCCACTTCTCTGCCCGTCGCGATATTCCAAATGCGGGTTGTGCCGTCATGGCTTCCGGAATAGGCGAATTTTCCGTCGGAACTTATGCCCAGGGAGGATATGTCATGGACGTGGCCGGCAAAGGTTCTTGGCGGTTTGCCGGTCGTGAGATCATAAAGGCACAGGACGTTTTTTTCCGCCCAAAGGGCATATCGGCCGTCGCGGCTCAGGGAGAGAAGATCGATGTATCCCTGGAGATCATGCTGAAGAGTCGCGACCATGGTTTCCCTGTTAGACGCCACCTCCCAGAATTTGAAGGAAATCTCGTTTTTCCCGCCACCGTACTCAAGGAGGAGGACTTTTTTCCCGTCGGGGCTGAAGGTTCCGGCGTAGAACAAGCCGACTTTTTGAGGATCGGCGTACTTTTTCAGAACCCGACCCGTCGCGACGTCCCAGATCTTGACGGACCGGGCATCGCCGGAAAGGGCATAGGCGCCGTTGTCGCTCAGGGCGGCGGTTTTGATTTCATACCCATCGTCCCTGAAGGTCCGGACCACTTTCCCGGTGGCGATCTCCGACAAGATCAGGGTGGGGCCGACGGACCAGAGGATATTTCTGTTGTCCGAAGTTATCGCCGCCGGCCGGGCCCAGTGATCCGCCCCCGGCCTGGTCAGCTTCTGTATTTCTTTGCCCGTGGCGACGTCCCACAATTGGACGGTCGAAGCGCCTTCCTCATAGTTCCACCCCCCCGCCGCGGCGTATTTGCCGTCGCGGCTGAGGATCGCGGCGCCGACGCCCAGGGTGTGGGTGATTGCTTTTGTCCGGCTGCCCGTCGGGAGATCCCAGATAGTGAGCAGACCCGCGTTTTGGGCGACAAGCAGCGCACGGCCCGCGGCGTCGGCGGCTATGGCCGCCACTTGCCGCGCGTAGCCGCCGAAGCTCCGCAACTCCTTTCCGGCGGCGACATCCCACAGCCGGGGCATGTTGTCGTCGCTCCCGGAAAGTGCCTGCCGGCCGTCGGGGCCGAAGGAGACGGAGCGCAGCCAACCGTTGTGGCCGCTGAAGGTCCGGATCTCTCGGCCGGCGGCAATATCCCAGAGCCGGATCGTCATCACGCCGCCGAAGAGGGCATATTCGCCGTCCGGACTCACGGCCACGGGAGATACCCCCTCCACCGGGAAGGTCTTCACCAGCCTTCCCGTCGTGAAATCCCACATCTTGGCGCCGTCTTGGTGATCAGCGGAGAGCACATGCCGGCCGTCGGGACACATGGCCAGGGCCTCGACCCAGCCGCCGCCGGTGTTGAAGGCCCGGATCCGCCCGCCGCTGATCGCGTCGAGAACGAGAATGGCGGCACCGGTGCTCCTGGCGTCGGTCCAGGTTCCGTCCGGCATCTCCACCTGGGCGTTGGAGCGCACCCCGGAAACGACAAACCTGCCGTCCGGACTGAGGACCATGGCGGTAAAGTCGGCGTAGGCGTCTCGGGAGTCGTTTCTGTATGTCCATAACGCCTCGCCCGTGACAACATCCCAGCGTTTTATTTCCCTGCCCCCCGCGGACAGGAAATGCCTGCCGTCGGCTGTGAAACCGATGGCAGAGACGCCCTCCATCCCCGGCTCGTGGCCGGAGAAAGCCCTGATCACCTTCCCCGTCTTCAGGTCCCAAAGCTTCAGGTTGTCGTTATCGCCCTCATCTCCCGAAATGAGCAGCCCGCCATCGGGGCTGACGGCGATGGCGGTCACCTTCGCCGTCCCATAGAGCGTCCGCACTTCCCGTCCCGTTGCCGTCTCCCACATCTTGACGGTATGATCCCACCCCTCCGTGAAGGCGTATTTGCCGTCGGGAGAAAAGGCCACGGCATTGACCCTGCCCCGGGTGTGGCCCATCTGAACGAATATCTCCGGCCGGGAAAGGGCGAACGCCCAATAGGACGCGAAGAAGAACGCGGCCAGGGCTCCGAGCCCGATGATCGCCAGGCGCTGTCGGCTTTTCATTACGATCCTTTCTCCTCGGCTGCCGGGTTATACCATTATCCAGTGACGGGGCTACAATAACGGTCGTTCACGGATTCTCTAAGGGCATTGTTGCTTACCCTTTGCGGATAGATTTGGCATTCATGCCGCACCATGTCAAGACCAAAAGGCGCGAATTTTATTGAAAACTATGACATCGAGGCGTTTCTGAAACAATGACTCACCCGTCTTCGATGCAATAGACACATATTGGCCCTTGGATAGGCATAAGTAGTTGAGATCTCTATTTTGGGTTTCCGAAAAAGTGAAAATTGCCCAGGCACGTGATGGAAAAACAGGCATTCCTTGATAAAAAACGCGGGGAAACCGTGATGCACACGGTTTAAACCCCGCGTTGACGGGTTAGAAAAAACCGAAGAGGGCGGTCCAGATAAAGATTACGTCGTCAAAGGGGCGTGAAACACGGGGACACGATACCTGTTTGTTGGAAAGTTTATCAAGTGATTTTCGTGTCTTGGAAATTAAGTATCATGTCCCCCGATTTTACACCTTTTCTTTCTCGTATGTCAGGTAGCGGGTCCTCCCCTTTGTGCCCCCCCGGTCTTCCCCTTCGGCGGTCTTGAAGATGGACATCACCTCCGCCAGCTCGTGGGCGTTGGCCGCATTGTGCTGGGTGACCTGGTTCAACTCCGCCAGGGCCCGGTTTATCTGGTTGATGCCCTCCGCCTGCTCCTGGGAAGCCGTGGCGATCTCGCCGATGAGTTCCAAGACCTTGTTCGACGTTCCCGTCACCTGGTTGAAGGCGCCCCCCGTGACGTTGACGAGTTTCTCCCCCTCCCGGACCTTCTTAACGATATCCTCGATGAGGTTGGAGGTGTTCTTCGCCGATTCCGTGGCCCTCATGGCGAGGTTGCGCACCTCGTCGGCCACCACGGCGAAGCCGGCCCCCGCCTCGCCCGCCCGCGCCGCCTCCACGGCGGCGTTCAGGGCCAGGAGGTTCGTCTGGAAGGCGATCTCGTCGATACTCTTGACGATGCTCTGGGTCTGCTCACTGGAGGTGGCGATGACCTTCATGGACTGCTCGAGCTCGGTCATGGAGGTATTGGCCTTCTGGATGGCCTCTTTGGCGGCGTTCATCAGGTTGTGGGCCTCCGCCGTGTGGTCCGCCGTTTGGCGTGTCATGGAGGCCATTTCGTCCATGGCCGACGACGTCTCCTCAAGGGATGCCGCCTGTTGGGAGGCCGAGTCGGAGAGGTTCTGAGAGATGGCCAGGGAGTGCCCCACCGCCTCACCCACCTTGAGGCACATGGTATTTACCGCCTCGGCCAACTTACCCAGCTCGTCCCGGGAACGGACCACTATCTCCTGGGTCAAGTCCCCCTCCGCCCCCCTCTGGGCGACACCGATGACTTCGTAGATGGGCGCCACCACCGCCCGGCTCACCAAGACGCTCAAAAGAACGGAGACGATGACGGCGATGACGACAAAGACGACGAAGACCCTCATGGTGTTGTTGAAACTGGAGATGGCGTATTCGTACTTCTCCTTGCTCAACCGTTCCTCCAGGGCCATGAGCTCGGCCAGGACCTTTTCCATTTTCTGATAGGTCTCGTCGGTGACCCCCATGAACATGGTGGAGGCGTTCACGTCCGCCGACGCCACCTCCAGGACGCCGAGGGCCGGCTTCTGGTATTCCAGGAGGCTCTCGAGGGCCGCCTGATAAAGCTTTTTCTCCTGCGGGTTGAGGTTCGTCCCCTTCAGTATCCCCTGGAGGGCGTTGATGTTCTTCTCGATGGCCTTGATCTGCTCCTTCGCCAAGGCGTTGATCTTTTCCGCCTCGTAGTTGGCGTTGGCCCAGCTCAGGACACGATAGACATTGGAGTGAACATTGGCGATTTCGTTGGCGATCCGGGAAATCTGCTGATAGCCCTTGAAACGGTTGTTGAAGATGTCGTCGAGGGCCCCTTTCTCGCTGTTGAGGCCGTAATAACTCAAAACGGAGAGAACGATCATGAGGGTCAAGACCAAAAGGGGCGCCAGGAGCATCTTCTGCCACATCTTCATGTTAAGGAAGACGGTTTTGATCCAGTTCATTGTTCCCCCTTGAAACGGTCCGGGCCGCGGCTTTCCGCACCGCGGCCCGGTATCTATCGCCGGTTTACTTGTAGTAGCCGCACACGAGGATCACGTCGCCCACCTTCTCGAAGTAAACTACCTTGTCCTCCACCTTCTTGCTCACGGGGTTGGTCCATTTGTAGTCAACGGTCCCCTTGCCCTTGGCCTTGGCGACATCTATGATCTCCTTGAGGAACTGCTTGCCCGCCGTGTCCTTGAGATTGTAGAGGTCCTTGCCGATGAGGGTCTTGTTAGCCCCATGGGCCAAGACGGTCCCCTTCATGCTGAGGGCGTAGATGTAAAGATCACGGTCCACGAACTTGCCCTTGGGGTTGTTGAACTCGGCGAAGGCCTTGTCCTGACCGGCCGACTTGTACAGGGCCACGGCCTTCTTCACCATGGCCTCCGCCTCTTTCGCCGTGCCCTTCGCCGCCGCCCAGGCGACACCCGTCACCAAGAGGCACACCATCAGTAACGCCACAAACTTCTTCATCATAACTCTTCCTCCTTTAAGATTATTGGTGGGTCATCGTTTTGTGTCGGATTAAGAAAAGCCCCTTCCCCCCGAGTGGTTGATTAGAAAAATTTATCGAAATGTGTCAACAAAAAAAAGGAGGCGCATACCCCTTCCCAACCGGGTTTTTCGTCCCGGCCGCGGCTGTGTGGGTATGGCGTCCCCATAGGAGACCCCCGGGGGGTGGAAGGAGGGTGGGCAGAAAAACCACCCCCCGGGGGGGAGGGTGTCTGTGGTCTACTTCCAGAAGTTCAGGGTTCCCTTGCCTTTGCCCTTCTTGAGCTGCTCCTCGACCTCCGCCCTCATGAATTCGCTGTACTTTTCCACGATGACGTAGATGGCGTAGTCGAACATGAGGATGGTCCGGCTCTGGCTCTCCGTGGCCTGATGCTGCTCCACGGGGGTGACGAAGACGGCCTGGGAGGTGGAGAAGAGCCACATGTGGCGCCTCATGAGGGTGAGGGCGTAGATGACCTCCGCCAGGGGGATCCTCTGACGCCACCGCTCTTCGGCGTAACGGGAAAACAGGCCCTGGGCCTCCTCGAAGGGCTTGTCCGTGAAGAAGAGTTTCCCGAAGTTGCGGTAGAAGTACATGGCGTGCTTCATGGCCTCCTCTTCGGGCATCTTGTGGTAGGAGGGGGTCCGCGGGTTCATCTTGACGTTGTTGTACCACTGCCGGGCGATCTCCTCCGCGTGCTTCTCCGTGATCTCGATCAATTTCGTGGCGTAAGCGGTCATGGTTTCTCCCTCCTTCCTTTCTTGGCCTTACCTTCCGGCGTCTTCTGCTCCGTGATGTCCTCGAGGGTCTCGACGGCCCCCACCAGTTCCCCCTTGGAGTCCCTGATGACGGCGGCGGTGAAGCGGAGCCATCGTCCGCCCTCACCCAGATCGGGGAAGAAATCGGTGGCCTCGTAGGCGTCCTCGATGAGATCCGATTTCCTGTACTTGCCGGAATACCACTGGGGTATCTTCTCCAGGGCGCTGTCCACGAGGAGATCGGCCATGCAGGGCCGCTTGCTCCCGTAGAAGGCCCGCCACTGGTCGTCGGTGCCGACGACCTCCTCGGCCTTGATGCCGCTGAGTTTCTCCAGGGCCCGATTCCAGTAGAGGACCCGATGGTCCTTGCCGACGACGAAGGCGGGGATGGAGAAGCCCTGGATGACGCTGTTGAGGACCCGCTCGCTCTCCACGAGGGCCTGCTCCATCTTCTTCCGTTCCGTGATGTCCTCGAGGGTCTCGATGGCCCCCAAAAGGACCCCCGTGGAGCTGCGGATGGGAACGGCCACGAACCTCAACCACCGGCCGCCGTTGCCCAGGTCGGGGAAGAACCCCTCGGCCTCGTAGGTCTCGTCGAGGAGCTGGCTCTTGGCCACACCCTTGTACCACTCCTGGATGATCTCCGGCGTCTCGTTGACGAGGAGGTCGGCCATGCAAGGCCTTTCCTGGGCGTAGAAGGCCCGCCAGTGCTGGGTGGTCCCCACCATCTCCTCCGCCGGGAGGCGGCTGAGTTTCTCCAGGGCGCGGTTCCAGTAGATGATGCGGTGGTCGATGCCGATGACGAAGGTAGGGATGGGGGAACCCTGGATGACGCTGAAGAGCTCCCGCTCCGTCTCCTTCTGCCTCAGTTCCGCCAGTTTCTGATCCGTGATGTCCTCGAGGGTCTCGAGGGCCCCGACGAGTTCGCCACCTTCGTCCCTGATGGCCGCGGCGGTGAAACGGAGCCATCGGCCGTGCTCCCCCAGGTCGGGGAAGAAGTTGGTGGCCTCGTAGGCCTCCTCCAGGAGTTCCGATTTCTTGTACAGGCCCTCGTACCACTTGGGGATCTTCTCCAGGGCCCCGTCGACGATGAGGTCCGCCATGCACGGGCGCTCCTTGGCGTAGAAGGCGCGCCAGTGACCGTTGGTCCCCACCATCTCCTGTGCCGGGATGTTGCTGAGCTTTTCGAGGGCCCGGTTCCAGAAGATCACCTTATGATCCTTGCCGATCACGAAGGCGGGGATGGAGAAGCCCTCGACGACGCTCCTGAGGAGACTGTCGCTGTATTTTTGGTCCCTTTCCTTTTTTTTCATGTCCTGCGACCTCCTTTCGGGGGCTTGGATGAAGACTTAGGAGAAATGTTTCGCCTTGAACGCCTTCTTCACCATCTCCGCCGCCTCCTCGAGGGTGAGGGAGGCGGTGTTCACCACCAGATCGTAATGGGCCGGATCGGCGATGTCCTCGTTGAAATACTTCTTTACGAAGGCCGCCCGATTCCCTTCCGTCTTGGCGATGTAGCCCTCGGCGTCGGACCGGGAGCACTTGCCGATCTCCATGACCCTCTGGATCCTCTTTTCCAGGGGGGCGATGAAGCGCACCCGGAAGGTCCTCTCGGGGGGGAGGATGAACTGGGCGCCGCGACCGACGATGATGGCGTTGCCGAATTCGCCGATGGTCCCGATGACCTTGGTGAGGTGTTTGAGATAGACGTCGGGCCAGAGATGACGGGCGTTAAAGAGGGACTCGATCCAGTTCTCCAGGGTGGAGACGTGCTTCTCGTCCAGGGCCCGCACCACCTTCTCGCTCATGTTGGCGCTCTCGGCGACCCGGGAGATGATCTGGCCCCCGATAAGATCCATCTTCAGGTCCTTGGCGAGGATGCGGGCCACCTCGCTCCCCCCCGCCCCGGCCTGGCGGGACACGGTGATGCACGGCCGGGGTTTCTCGAGACCTTTGCGGCGCCATTTCGCCAGTTGTTCCTCCACGAGGCGCTTGTCCTCGTCCACGTCCTTGATGGTGTAATCCCTCGTGAAATCAGGACAGTGGATGTTCACCAAACCGTCGTAGGTGGCGGAAAACCTCTTCTGACAGTGTTCCCGCCACGCACAGATCACGCATAGTCTCTTTTCCATGGCCATAAGTCCCTACCCCCTTTCTCCGGCTGGAACCTGACGTTTTCTCCGCCGCCCCGCTGGCGCGGCGCGTTCCTCCTTCATGGCCTCGAAACCCGCCACGATATCCAGGAGTTCCTCCGTGATGGTCATCTGGCGCTGGCGGTGGAATTGGACGCCCAACTCCTCGAGGCGCTCCTCGATATTCTTTTCCGCGTTCTGCATGGCCGCCAGGCGGCTGGCGTTCTCACTCGCCAGGGAATGGGCGAAGGCCCGGTAGATGGAGACGAAGAGGTACTCCCTGACGAGGGTTCGGAAGATCCGCTCCCAATCCATGGTGAAGGTGGGGATGGTCTTGGAGTCCCAGGGTCTCTTCCGGAGGCTCTCCAGCCACTGGCGGTCCAGGGGCAGCAGGCGCATGGTCCGGGGGTGGTAAGTCGCCCCCGAGATGTATTCGTTGTAATAGAGGCACATCTCCTCCACCGTGTGGCGGAAGCGCCACTCTTCCAGGACGAAGGTGATGTCCTGGACCATGGAGGTGATACCCGCCGTGGAACCGGGGGTGTCGAGGACCTCCGCCACCTCTTGCCCCCCGTCCTCCAGGATGTCGGCGACGCGTCGCCCGACGGCGAAAACGATCCTCCTCTCGGGTGGAAAACCGCTTAGGCCTATCTCTTTGAGGGCCCAGAGGCCCACGATCTGATTGAACTGGCCGCAGAGCCCCTGATCCGTCCCGAAGACCAAGACACCCAGGCGGCGCTGCTTCGATACCGCCTCGACCCTGCCGCGGCCCCTCATGAGGACGATCTGCAAGGCCGCCTCCACGGTGGCGTTGTAGTCGTTGAGGGACTCCACGGCCCGCTGGTACTGCCGGATGCTCACGGCCGCCAGGGCCTTCATGGTCTTGACGACGCCGAGGAGATCGTCGGCGCTCTGGATCTTTCTCTTGAGGGCCTCCGCCGTCAGCATCCTCAGGCCTCCTTCTTCTTGAACCCCGCGGCGACTTCCGCCGCCGTGGCGACGATGATCTCGCGATCTTGGTCCGTCAGCTTCTCCCCCGAGGCGATGCGGTGGCAGAGGGCGGGATGGTCCCGGGTGATCCTCTCCCGCAGGAGGTCCTCCGCCGGTCTGACCTCCTCCACGGAGACGGCGTCGAAGGTCCCGGAGGTCACGGCGAGGAGGGCGGCCACCTGTTCCGCCACGTGTATGGGCTTGTACTGGGGTTGCTTGAGGATCTCCCTCAGGCGCCAGCCCCTCTCCAAGACCCGGCGCGTCGCCTCGTCGAGGCGGGTACCGAAGCGGGAGAAGGTCTCCAGCTCCTCGAACTGGGAGTAGGAGATCCTCACGTCCCCCGCCACGGCCCGGTAAGCGGGGAGCTGGGCCTTGCCGCCCACGCGGGAGACGGACTTGCCCACGTCCACGGCGGGCAGCATCCCCTTCTGGTAGAGACGGGGCGAGAGGTAGAGCTGGCCGTCGGTGATGGAGATGAGGTTCGTGGGGATGTATCCCGAGATGTCCTGGGCCTCCGTCTCCACGATGGGCAACGAGGTGAGGGAACCGCCCCCGTGTTCCTTCCTGAGATGGGTGGAGCGCTCCAGGAGACGGGAATGGATGTAGAAGATGTCCCCGGGGAAGGCCTCCCTTCCGGGGGGGCGCCGCAGGAGGAGGGAGAGCTCCCGATAAGCCCGGGCGTGATAGGTGAGGTCGTCGTAGATGATGAGGACGTCCCGCCCCTGGGCCATGAAATACTCCCCCATGGAGGTCGCCGCGTAGGGGGCGATGAACTGGAGACCCGGCGGGTCGTCGCCCGTGGCGACGACGACGGTGGTGTAGGACATGGCCCCGTACTGCCTGAGATCGGCGATGACCTTGGCCACGTCCGAGGCCTTCTTGCCGATGCTGCAGTATATGCAAAGGACGTCCTTGTCCGCCTGGTTGATGATGGTGTCGACGGCGATGGCCGTCTTTCCCGTCTGGCGGTCACCGACGATGAGCTCCCGCTGACCCCGGCCGATGGGGAAAAGGGCGTCGACGACCTTGATCCCCGTCTGGAGGGGCACCGTGACGGGGTCGCGGGCCATGACCGGCGGGGCCTCCCTCTCCACGGGGAGGCGCTTGACCGTCTTGATCTCCCCCTGATTGTCGAGGGGTCTCCCCAGGGCGTCGGTGACACGGCCGACGAGGCCTTCACCGACGGGGACGTCGAGGACCCTTCCCGTGCGCCGGACCTCGGACCCGGCGTGGAGATCCTCGCTGGGCCCCAGGAGGATGATGCCCAGGTCGTCGGGGTCGATGTTGAACACCAGGCCCTGGAGGTTGTGGGGAAAGAGGACGATCTCCTCGGCACGGATGTTGGGGAGGCCCGCCACCCGGACGATGCCGTACCCAACGTAGGTCACCACCCCCACTTCCCGGTCTCTCAGCTCCGCCTCCTGGCGGGAGAGGGCCTCGTCCATCGTCTTGAAGGCGCCCGCGAGGAAGGTCTTCAGATCTTCTTTTTCCGTCGTCGTTCCGCTCATGGTCACCTCTCCTTAATCACCTCTCGAGGATCTCTTGATGGAGGGCCGCGTTGAATCGTTCCTCGATGGCGTCTATGTAGTCCTTCATGCTCCAGGCGATCTTGTGACCGTCGGAGCGCAGCTCCCAGCCGCCCAGGACGTCCTCGGACTGCCGGTATTCCACCTCCACCTCCTCGGGGAGACAGCGGCGGATGGCCTCGGCGACCTTGCGGCGGACGTCCTCCGGTATCTCGTGGGCCGTGGACACGACCACGAGGCGCCCCTCCTCCTCATCCGCCTCTTCGGACAGGAAACGCCTCCGCTCCTCCTCATCGAGGGCCATGAGACGTTCCGTGAGGATCTGGGCGATCCTCTCCTCCAGGTCCACGTCGGCCAGGTCCTTGAGGACCTTGCGGGTCACGGCGTAGATCTGTTGGCCCGCCAGGAGCCTCAGCTCCATGAGGAAGGTCTCCCGCTCGGACCGGAAGGCGTCGATCCAGCGCTTCTTGAGGAATTCCACCTCCTCCCGGGCCTTTTCGAGGAGACGCTCCCGATACTCCTCCGCGTCCCGCCTGGCCTTGTCGATCATCTCCTCGTAACGGGCCTCGAGATCCTTCAGCTTCGCGTCACAAACGGCCGCCGCCCGGTCCGCCTCCTCACGGGCCCGGTCCGCCTCGGCGAAGCGGGCGGCGATCTTGGCCTCTCGCGCGTCGATGGCGGCGACGATCCTGCCGAAGAGGAACTTCTTCAGGAGAAACATCAGGATCAAGAGGTTCACGATCTGGGCGAAAAAGACGAACCAGTCGATGTGCATGTCAGCCTCCTGCCTTCTTGATCACGTAGGTCCAGAACGGGTTGGCGAAGATGAGGATCATGGAGATGACGAAACAGTAGATGGCGATCGACTCGATCATGGCCAGACCCACGAAGAGGGTGCGGGTCAGGGAGTTGCGCTCGTCGGGCTGCTGGGCGATGGAGCTCAGGGCCCCCTGAACCGCCCTCCCCTGGCCGAGACCAGGCCCCAGAGACCCGATGGCCATGCAGATCCCCGCCGTAATGATCGACGCCATTGCTACGATACTGATGCTGTCCATAGTTCTATCCTCCCTTTATTTGTGGTTTCTGTTCGTTTCGTGTCCCGTTTCCTCGTGGGACTGGGTGGCCGAGGCGATGTAGACCATGGCCAGGATGGCGAAGATGTAGGCCTGGATCAGGCCGATCAGGAGTCCCAGGACCTGCATGACGACGGGGAAGAGCAAGGGGGTGACGGCCAGCAGGATGGCCACCACCTTCTCGTGGCTCATGAGGTTCCCGAAGAGCCGCACCGCCAAAGCCAGGGTCCGCGAGAACTCCCCCATGACGTGGAAGGGGAAAAAGATGAAGTTGGGCTGGAAATACTCCTTGAGGTAGCCCAGGATCCCCTGTTTCGTTATGCCGTAGAGGGGCACGGCGAAGAAGACCATGATGGCCAGGGCCGCCGTGGTGGTCAACGAGGAGGTGGGGGCGACGTAGCCGGGGATGAAGGTGAAGAGGTTCGAGGCCAGGATGAACAGAAAGACGGTGCCGATGAAGACGAGGTAGGAGTCGGCCCCCTCCTTGACCATGTCCCCGATCTCGGAACGGATGCCGCTGACGATGACCTCCAGGACGTTCTGCCACCTCGAGACCTGCCTGTCCGTAGAGAGCTGGCCCGTGACCAGGTAGGAACCCGCCACGAGGAAGGCCATGATCAGCCAGGTATAGACGAGGGTGGCGTTTACGGTCACGAACCCCCAGGTGAAGAGGATGACCTGGTCGGGACTGATCTGGTGGATGGCGACGACTTCCATCTTCCTACCCCTTCTCTAAAACGGTCCCGGCGGGGGCCCGGCCCCACAACCTCGTCAAGACGGCCCTGGCGGCCATGAAACCCAAGACGGCCGACAGGATCCGTTCCCAGGAACCGTCCATGATCATGTAGAAGCACCCCAGGGCGAGGGAGACGCGGGTGAGATAGCTCAGGGCCAACAGACGCCAGGGGTGCGCCGCCGAGGGCAGGCGCCGGACGGTCCACCAGAGACCGCTGAAGTAGGCGCCACCCGCCGCGGCCCCCAGGGCGAAGGGCATCAGGATCAGATCGGGGATTCCACTCATGACATACCTCTCAATCCTTCAGGATGTTCTCCCGGGCCTTCTTGACCCAGTACCAGGCGTTGATGCAGCCCAGGGCGACGCCGAAGATCATCATCATCAGGGTCCAGGAGAAACGGCTGGGCCAGGTCTGATCTATCCACCACCCCAGGGCCGTCCCGATGAGGGTGGGTATGGCCACGGACCAGCCGACGATCCCGAAGACCCCCAGGCCGAACCAGACCCCCTCGTCCTTCTGGGTCTTGCCCTTGAGACGCCTCTTCTCCTTGGCCTGCACCTGGCGGGTGAATTCCTCCTCCCGCTTGACGCGTCGCTCGGAGGGACTCAATTTTTCTTCGCTCACCGTCCCTTGCCCCCCTTTTCGTCATTCATGCCTCAGTTCCATGAACCTCCTGAGGACGTCCAACTCGATCTTCGCCGCCGCGGCCCGGGCCTTCTTCTCCCGTTCGTCGATCTCCCGGAAACGGGCCACCACCACGTCCTTCAATTCCCCCAGGGCGCCCCCCGCCACGGCGTTGCGGGTGGAGACGAGAACCTGGTCGCCCTTCTTCACGATCGTCCCCACGTCCACGGCGAGGTAGTGGTCACGGCCGTCGGCGGTGGTGTAGGACAAAACCCCGGGGACGAGGGCCGCCGTGTAGTCCACGTGCCGGGGGAGGAAACAGAAGAAGCCGTTTTCCGCCTCGGCGACGACCTTCGTCACCTCCTCCTCGAGAAAGATCTCCGACGGGATCATGATCTTGAGCTTCACTGCCGCACCGCCTCGTCCACCGTGCCGATCATGTAGAGGGCGCTTTCGGGATAATCGGCGAATTCATCGTTGAGGATCCGTTCACAACCGTCCAGGGCGTCTTCGAGGGAGACCATCTTGCCCGGTTTGCCGATGAACTGTTCCGTCACGTAGAAGGGCTGGGTGAAGAACCTCTCCAGGCGCCGGGCCCTGAACACCGTCCGCTGGTCTTCCCGGGAGAGCTCGTTGATCCCCAGCATGGCGATGATGTCCTTGAGTTCCTCGTAGATCGTCAGGTTCCGGCGGATCTCCTGGGCGATGCGGTAGTGCCTCTCCCCGGCGATGGTGGGCATGAGCATCTTGGAACCCGACTGGAGGAGGTCGATGGCGGGGTAGAAACCCTCGCTGGCCCTCTTGCGGGAGAGGACGATGGAGGCCGTCAGGTGGCTGAAGGTGTGGGACGCCGAAGGATCGGTAAAATCGTCGGCGGGGACGTACACCGCCTGGATGGAGGTGATGGCGCCCGTCGTGGTGTTGCAGATCCGCTCCTCCAGCTCCGCCAGGTCCGAGGCCAAGGTGGGCTGGTAACCCAGGCGGGAGGGGAGGAGGCCCATGAGGCCCGAGACCTCCTGCCCGGCCTGGATGAACCGAAAGATGTTGTCGATGAGGAGGAGGACGTCCTGTCGCTCGTCATCCCGGAAGTACTCGGCCATGGTGAGCCCCGTGTGTCCCACGCGGAAACGCGCCCCGGGCGGTTCGTTCATCTGCCCGAAGATCATGACGGTATTGGAGAGGACGCCCGCCTCCTTCATCTCCCGATAGAGTTCTTCCCCTTCCCGGCACCTCTCGCCGACGCCGCAGAAGATGCTGATGCCGTGATGCTTCCCCACCATGTTGTGGATCATCTCCGTGAGGAGGACCGTCTTCCCCACCCCGGCCCCGCCGAAGAGGCCGGCCTTGCCGCCCCGCTCCAGGGGGCACAGGACGTCCACGGCCTTGATGCCCGTTTCGAAGATCTCCGAGACGGTGGACTGCTGGGTGATGGGGACCCTGTGGCCGTGGATGGGACGCCTCAGTTCCGTCTCCGTGAAGGGGGCGTTGTCGATGGGGTCTCCGAAGACGTTGAAGACCCTCCCCAGCAGTTCCTTCCCCACGGGGATCATGAAGGGTTGTCCCGTGTCGGTCACCTTGGCCCCCCGGGCGAGGCCCTGGGTGGGGTTGAGGGCGATGCCCCGGACGACCTCGGCGTTGAGCTGCGCCATGACCTCGATGCGGATCCTCCCCTCCTCGCCCGTGATCAAGACGTTGCGGATGGCGGGGAGGACCCCCGCGGGAAAACGGACGTCCACCACGCTACCCCTGACGGAAATGACCGTTCCTTCCGACTGTTCCCTCTTCATCGCTCCCTCTCTCTTCGTTATTTTTGTCCGTAAATGTCCCTCGCCCTGGCCAACCCCTCCCTCAGGAAGGCCACGACACCCCCGATGACGACGAACATGGCCGCCCGGATGAGATCGTCCGTGATCGGAACCCCCTTGAGAAAGACGAGATGGCTCCCGAGGAGGAAGATCCCCAGAAACAGGGGCACGGAGACACCCTTACGCCCCCACCAGAGGGACGCCAGGACGACGGGGATGTAGAACAGATGGGTGAAGATGACGTCCGTCTGCAAGACGCGGTGGAAATATACGGCCACCGCCGCCGCGCCAATGACCATGATGGCCATGGCGACGGCCTTTACGGCGCCCCCGCCCCCCGCGGCGGCGGTTTCCATGCCGAGGGCCCCGACGGGACCCACGCGCCTGTCGATGTCCTCGCGGATCAGCTCCTGGTAGCGTTCACTGATGAAGAGGACGGCGTAGTCGAACATGAGGATCGTGCGGACGAGGCTGTCCACGGCCTGCTTCTGTTCCACCGCCGAGATGAAGATGGTCTGGAACTCGGCGTAGAGCCAAATATGGCGTCTCATCATGATGAGGGCGTAGAGGGCCTCGCTGATGGGTATGCCCCGCCGGTAAACCTCCTCGGCGTACCTGCGGAAGTACTCCCGCGACGCCTCGGCCGGTTTTTCCGCGTAGAACATCTGCCGGAAGTGGTCGTAGAAACGCATGGCGATGGGAACGACGGCCTCCTCGGGCATGTTGTGGTATGAAGGGGTGCGGGGATTCCTCCGGACGTCCTTCGCCCATTGCCTGGCGATGGCCTCGGCGTGGCTCTCGATGAGGGCGACCAGTTTCATGGATCCTGACATCTGTCTCATCCCTCCTCCCTAAAACCCCTCCCCCGGCGGGGGAGGGGGTCGTCTCAGGTGTTCGGGGCCTCGAACCACTCGAGTTTCATGAGCTCGCGGTACTTCTTCGTGATGAAGTAGACGGCGTAATCGAACATGAGGATGGTGCGGGTAATGCTTTCCACGGCCTGGTGCTTCTCCAGAGACGTGGTGAAGATGGCCTGAAATTCCGCGTAGAGCCAGATCTGCCTCCTCATGAGGATGAGGCTGTAGACCGCCTCGTGGAGGGGGACCCCCTCACGGTAACGCGCCTCGGCGTAGCGGGAGAAGAAACCGTCGGACGCCTCCACCGGCTTGGGTTCCGTGAAGATCCTCCTGAAGTTCCGGTAGAATTTGACCGCCTGGGGGATGAGCTTCTCTTCGGGCTTGTCGTGATAGTAGGGCGTCAACGAGTTTTTCTTCACGTTCCTGACCCACTGGGCCGCGATCTCCTCGGCGTGGTTTTCCACGAGATCGATGAGTTTCATGGACGCGACCATCTGCCATCCCTCCTTTCCTTCGAGATCTAAACTCCCCTTGCCCACCTTCATTACAAAGGTCGTGCCCGCCTCCCCCGAGGGCGAAAACATCTTCAAGCATTCGATATGTTTGGGGAATTATGTATGGCAGAAAAAACGGGGGCCTGAGGGGCGAAGAAAAGGTCGCCCCCCAGGACCCGGGACGGCGCCAAAGCCCTGAAATCGAATATAACTTCTTGGATTTAAAAGAATAAACTGAATGGCGACATTTATGTCGCCGCCGGCGACTTAAATGTCTCTTCCCCCTCCTCGCCGAGGAAGTCCCGCCACTGGGGGTTCATGCGCATGCGCGCCATCTTCCTCTGGAGCTGCCTGACGGTGATGCCCAGGATCCTCGCCGCCTGGCGGCGGTCGAAGCGGGTGTGCATGAGGACGTAGGCCACCTGGGCCTCGTCGTTTTCCCGGAGGCTGCAGAGGCGGCGGGCGAAGAGGGACGGAGGGGAAGACCGGACCTGGAGGTGATGGGGGAGGATGAGGGGGGTGTCGGCCAGGATCACGGCGTTTTCCACGACGTGGGCCAATTCCCGGACGTTGCCGGGGTAATCGGCCCGGGCCAGGATGTCCATGGCCTCGGGGCTGAACCCCTCCACGGGTTTCTGGTGACGCCTTGCCGCCTCCTTGAGAAAATGGGCCGCCAGGAGGGGGATGTCCCCCTCGCGCTCCCTCAGGGGGGGGAGGTGGATGTGGACGGACTTGAGGCGGTAGAGCAAATCGAGGCGGAAACGGCCCTCCCGGCAGGCCGCCTCGATGTCCATGTTCGTCGCCGAGATCACCCTCACGTCCACGGATATGGCCTTAGCGCCCCCGAGGGGGGTGAACCTCTTCTCCTCGAGGACCCTCAGGAGCTTGGCCTGGAGACCGTAGGGGAGTTCCCCGATCTCGTCGAGGAAGAGGGTCCCGCCGTCGGCCTGTTCGAAAAACCCCCGGTAGGTCCCCTCGGCCCCCGTGAAGGCCCCGCGGACGTGGCCGAAGAACTGGGTCTCGAACATCGTCGAGGGGATGGCGCTGACGTTGACGGCCACGAAGGGCCCGTCGGCCGCCGGCCCCGCCCGATGGATCCCCCGGGCGACGAGCTCCTTGCCCGTCCCCGACTCGCCCGTGATGAGGACGGGGTTGCCGCTGCGGGCCATCTGGACGGCGTAGTTCAGCAGGGAGATCACCTTGGGACAGGCGGTGACGAAAGGGGCGAAGGGGGGCGGGACGGTCCCGGGACGGCCCGGCGCGCCGACGACGGTGCTGAGGAGGCTCCGCCGCTCGAAGGCCCTCTCGATGCACATGACCAGGAGGTCGTTGTCCACGGGCTTGACGAGGTAGTCGTAGGCCCCCAGGCGGATGGCCTTCACCGTCGTGGGTATATCGTCCAGGGCGGTGAGGATGATGAACTCCGTCTGCGGTTTCAGGGGCTTGATCTGCTCCAGGACCTGGATCCCGTCCACCTCGGGCATGAGGAGGTCGAGGAGCACGAGATCGTAATCCGTCTCCTTCAGGCGCTTGACGGCCTCCCGGCCGCCGTCGCACGTGTCCACCTCCCGATAGCCCCGCCACTTCAAGAGACGCTTGACGGAGGAAAGGGCCAGGGGTTCGTCGTCCACGATGAGGATTCTCATAGGCGCTGCCTGCCGATCTCTTCGATGACCTTCCTGAGCTGTTCCATATCGACGGGTTTTTTCAGGGTGCACCTCGTCTGGCCGATGATGTCGAAGGGGGGATCCCAGTCGGAGGGATCCTCCGTGCAGAGGAGGATGTTCAGGAGGCGCCGGTTCCGCGTGACCTCCCGCAGGAGCTCCCACCCGTCGGCCCCGGGGAGGGGGATCTCCACGATCATAAGGTCGATCTCGGGGTGTTCCTCGAGGACGCCCAGGACCTGCCGCCCGTCGCCACCCCCGCCGACGGAGACGGTGAGGACGTTGGGGAGCTGGGTCCTCATGCCGTCCAAGAACGTCGTGTCATGGCCCACGCAGAGGACGGCGGGGGACACCTTCACGGGGCCGCCTCCCGCCACGGGGAGGTAAACGGAGAAACAGGACCCCACGCCGGGCTGGGACTGGACGCCGATGATCCCCTGGTGTTCCCTGATCAGGCCGTAGGAGATGGAGAGCCCCAGGCCCGTCCCCCCCGAGTCGCGGCGGGTGGTGAAGAAGGGGTGGAAGAGGTGTTCCATGATCTCCTTCGTCATGCCCCGGCCGTTGTCTTCCACGGAGATGACCACGGCCTGGAGGCGGCGGACGTGGCGGGCCCTGATCACGATCTCCCCCTTCCGGTCGGGGGGTATGGCCTGGTAGGCGTTGATCAGGATGTTCGTCAGGACCTGTTCCAGCTTCTGGAGGTGACCCCTGACGGGGGGGAGGTCGGGTTCGACGAAGGTCTCAAGGTGGGGGGCGATCTTGCGCAGTTGGGCCCCCACGATGATCAGGGCCCCCTGGATAGCGTCGGCGACGGATATCTCCGTCATGGGGGACTGCTCGTCGGCCCGGGAAAACTCCTTGAGGCCCGCGATGACCCTCGTCACCCGCCCCGTCCCTATCTTGAAGGCGTGGATGATCTCGTCCATGTGCTCCCCGATCTCTTCCTTCGACAGGCCCTTGGCCGCGAGGAGGGGGTGGTCGTCGGGGAGTTGGGGGAGCAGGGGGCGCAGGACCTTCCAGATCTCCTCGAGGAGGGGGATGTTGTAGGAGATGAAGCTCATGGGGTTGTTGATCTCGTGGGCGACCCCGGCCACCACCTCCCCCAGGGCCGTCAGCTTGTGGGTCTGGATCAGCTGCTGGAGACGCGCCTCCCCTTCCTGGCGGATCCGCTTCTCCTCCGTCACGTCCTGCCAGACGCCGACGACCTGGCGTTCCCTCCCCTCCGCCGCCTCGACGACGCGCCAGAAATCGGAGAACCACCGCCAGGAGCCGTCATGGGCCCGGAAGCGGTACTGGGAGTTGTGGATCCCCCCGCCGGTCTCCCTCTCCAGGGCCCTCAGCACCCGCGGGCGGTCCTCGGGATGGACACAGTCCCGCCAGAAGCCATCGTCGAGAAACGCCTCCGGGGTGTGGCCCGTCATCTCCCTTATGGTTGTGCCCACGTAGGTGAAGGGGAAGCGGCCCGCGGCGCGGCGGGTGTAAGCCGCCAGGGGCAGGGACTGGAGGATGAGGGACAGGGTCTCGTTGAGGCGGCTCAATTCCCTCGTCCGCTCCCGCACCCGGTCCTCCAGTTCCTCGTGGGCCCTCATCAGGGCCTCCTCCGCCTCCTTCCGCTCCGTTATGTCCTCGAGGGTCTCGATGGCCCCCAGCTTCCGCCCGTGGGGATCGCGGATCAAGGCGGCGGTGAACCGAAGCCAGCGCCCCCTCTCACCCAGATCGGGGAAAAAATCCGTGGCCTCGTAGGCCTCGTCGATGAGGGGGGAGCGGATGTACTTGCCCCTGTACCAGTCCTCGATCTCCCCGAGGGCGTCGTCGAGGAGGAGATCGGCCAGGCAGGGCCTTTCGCTCCGGTAAAAGGCCCGCCAGTGCTCCCTCGTCCCGATGGCGCTCCGGGCGGGGATCCGGCTCAGGTTCTCCAGGGCGCGGTTCCAGAAGACGATGACATGGTCGTTGCCGATCACGAAGGCCGGGATGGGGGAACCGTCGATGCAACGCCACAGGAGGGCCATCTCCTCCGGGCAGGCCGCGCCGTCGCGATTGCAGAGATTCACCGTCTCATCCCCTCCTTGTCGTCCCGGGGCCCCCGCCTCCGCCGGGCCCATGAACGTCCTTGGACCGTGAAATTATCATTCCCCGCCCCAAGAAACAACCCCCTCAATTCACCGCCCGCGCCGGTATAGGGCACTTCAACATAAAACCCGGCGTTTCGTCGCCGGGTCGCCGCCTCCCCACCGGACCCATCCCCCGGGGGAGCCTTTTCAGGCCCGTCCACGCCGAGCCGGCGGGTCCATAACATGTTACTGCAAGATTCATTCCGCCCCCGCCCATGCCCCCCCGGGGAGAGGGGGAGAAAAAATGGGAGGGGAAAATTTTTTTGCGATCGCCGATTTCTCAATGAATTCAAATAGTTTACCTATGCCGGAGCTCCGGCATACCTTCATGGTAGCTTGTTTTTGATCTAATATGGCACTTGTAATATGCTCATAATAAGACCACTCTCGTCCCGCTTTTAAGGGGGAAATCTTTGGGCCCAAACGGCCCGTTTTTCCAAAAACACCCCCGGCGGGGGAAAACTTCGGTCCCGCCGGGAAAAACGGTTAAATAAGGGCTTTTCCCCGTAAAGCTCCTCCCCGGGTAAGGGCATCAATTACATTGGCAAAGTAGGGAATCAGCACCCGGCCCCATCGCGGTGATCACAGAATTGCCTTACAGGGACGATCATTGACAATCCGATTGTAACCGAGTATGTTCTGGATAACCAACAGCAGGGACAGCTTATCGGGAGGATAGGGGCTTTTTCTCTTCGCGATGGACAGATGCTCCCTCAGGAACCCCGGCAGACCGATCACCCTC
>Ga0209409_1000902_pt1 | contig 28269 bp, 25 predicted proteins | sample AD_JPNMR1_MetaG_FD_184424 | JGI IMG/M metagenome (GOLD analysis project Ga0209409, IMG submission 184424) | Active sludge microbial communities of municipal wastewater-treating anaerobic digesters from Japan - AD_JPNMR1_MetaG (SPAdes) (version 2) | ecosystem: Engineered > Bioreactor > Anaerobic...
ACTTTATTTTATTCCGGGCGTTATTAGTTTAGAAGAAGAATTAATTAAAGCATTTAAAAACTATCTTACTATTTTTAAAACTTTAAATATTGAATTACCAATATTTGTCTTTTTGAGTTTAACGGAGGTGAAAGGATATTTTATGTTTACAAGAAGGATAAGTGAAATTCGGGATGATGAAAATAATAATATTCCTAAAATTGATAGAAATGTTCTTTTACTTCCTGAGGTTTTAATTGAAACTTATGATTGTTTACCAGAAAAGGTATTAAAACCATGTTTTGATTCAATATGGAATGCATGTGGCTATCCTTATTCACATTATTATAATGAAAAAGGAGAATGGATAGGGGAGAAAAAGAATTTGTAAAAAGTAATTTTGGCAAAAATTTTTAGTTATTTCTATCTCGTCTCTAAAATTTGTTTTAACCCAATTACAATATTATCTATTATTTTGAGGTCCGGTATCCAATCTTCAACATTAAACGCACTTCTGTACTGCCCCCCATTTGTCAAGGGCAAAGTAAGGGAGAATTCAGCCCCTCGGTTAAAGTTAATTGTTGTATCATTTTCTGTTCAAATTCCACAGGTGTCATATACCCCAGAGATGAATGTGGATAGTCATTGTTATACCGGTTAATCCAGTCCGTCAATTCTTCCCGGAATTCATACACGCTGGTCCATTCTCTCGGCCATACCAGGTCTTCTTTTAATGTCCGTATTACTCGTTCGGTATCAGCATTCCCTTTTGGATTGTCATAACTGGCAAATATCTGTTTAATCCCCAGAATAGATGCTCTCCCGGTTCATCTCCAACACCCTATGCCCCTTTTCAAAAAACTCATATAAGGGGTCAGGTCTTGCTTTTTGCATTAGGATTAAAATAGATTCGCTTCCTTCAACTCCCTCTCAAAGAAGAATGAAAAGATAAATCCTATCCCCTCACGATGATGAGTATATCAAAGGAGAGTTCGGGGTAAATGCGAGGGGGGAGTTGGCGCCGCTCGCCTCCCAATACGGCTCGGGTCGGCCATTCGCTGGGATTGCTGCGCCAGATCACAATCCCTTACTTCGCTCTCTTCAACTCCCCTTCTATGAAGATTGCTGTGCGAGGGGAGGGAGTTGAACCCTCACGGGAAATCCCACTGGATCCTAAGTTCGAAAAAATAAATTTTATCCGGAGGTCCTTCTCAATCCCTGAAACTTCAAAACCGTTGTGGCACAATAGATTTACTTATTTTAAGAATTTTCAGAGAGACCCTCCCCTATGCGACAAATTTAAAAAAAACAGCACACTTGTGACACACTTTTTTGCGACATCAAACTTAGAAATTCTGAAAAAGGATTTTCTGGAAAATATTAAAAATACAGAACTTTAAACAATATTTAAAACGACAGAAGGAGGTAAAAAATGAGAAGAACCGCAAAAGAAATGAAAAAACTGAGATTAAAAATAATAGAAATGAAAAAGGAAGGCAAAAGTTATGAAGAAATAAGAAGAACCACCAGTGCAAGTCCGAATACGATAGCACGTATCTTAAAAGGATTTACCGGAAGATACTGTGTTATGTGTGGCGAGACAAATCCAGATGTCCTGCATGAACATCACCCGGATAGGAAAAACAGGCCTGACTACACAATTACACTCTGCGCCAACTGTCACAATGAAGTTCACAGGGGTAAGTCAAAGAAAAAGAACGTTCCAGAGCAGACATCTAATATAAATACTCAGAACCAGTCACCGATACACCCACAGATTACTCCAATAAATTCATTACAAAAGACAGAAAGTACAATTCCTGAAGTAAAACCACCCATTACATCAGAATATATCCAGCCAAGTAACCTGAATGAAGTCAAAAACATTCTGTTCTTAATGGGGGGTTTAGCAGGAATACGGGAAGGACTTTTGAACAGCAAAAGAAAACCAGTGGAAAAACTGATACTAATTGCTTCCGGAATATTCTACCTGATAAAAGGTATTGAAGCGATAAAAGAAAAAAAATAAATATTTTCTATTTTTTGCCTTTTCTTTTATCGTTAGAATAATATACTATGAGATAATAGTAAATTATATACTTCATTTCCCTGTCTTTTTACTATATTTGATACTATAATTGATACTATAATTAACACTATCAAAGATACTATATTTAAAAAGTATATTCTATTCAAAACCATTGTTTTTAAAGGGCTCTAAGAAACTCTTTATCTCCATAAAATAAGTTAAAACTAAATTAAAAATATTTCTATCTCAATACACTTCATATAACTGGCTAATGCAACTAAAATATTCTGTTTTAAACAACCAAATTATTGACAATTATACTAATACACTATAAACTCTTTATAAGTACGGGCGGAGATTAGATATGCCAAATTTATTTAAAAGATTTTTTAAAAAAGGTTTTGATTTACCTCCTATAAGTAATACAACTATGAAACTTATAGAAGTTGAAAAAGAATGTCAAAGATTAATAAAGATTTCTGAAAAACGGGCAGAAGAACTTGCAGAATTGAGAAAAAAAGAAATAATCGACACAGCAGAAAAGATAAAGAATAATATTATAAAAGAGGCGGAGAAAGAACGAGAACAGAAACTATCAGAAATAAAAAATTTAGAAGAAGAGATAGCAAGAAAATTAAAACAGGCTGAACTACAGGCTAATAACCTAATCAAAAAAGCTGAGGAAGAAGCTAATGAAATAAGAATACAAAATGAAAACAGGATAAACATAAAATTAAAAAATATACAAGAAAAAGAAATATTTTTAAAGAAAAAGGAAAGTAGTTTAAAAGAGCAAGAAGAGTATTTACTTAATGAACTACAAAAAATATCTCAATTTACCATAGAAGAAGCAAAAAAATATCTTTTAGAGAAGATAGAAAAAGAGGTTAAGGAAGAATTTATAAAAAAAGGGAAAATAAGAAGATGGGATTTTTAATGGAGTGTATAAATGGCTAATTTAGATAACAAATTGAAAAAAATTTTCCCAAACTTGGTTGTAAATAAAAAATATGCAATTAGAACACACATTAAAAGATTACCACGTTTTATTTCAGAGTACTTTGTAATGATGTTTACTAAAGATGATAAATTAGAAGAAGATATGCTATATAAATTCTTGAAAAGATACTATGTTACTCCAGAAGAAAGGAATAAAGTCCTCTTTGAACTCAAAAAAGAAGGGAAGAAGGAAATAATAGATGAATTTTACATAGAAATGCGTATTGTAAAATCCACAAAAGAAGGAACATCAATAGCTAGTGATATAGTACCGGGATTAAAAATTCCATCTTTGATGATAGATAATGCGTGGATTAAAGAAAGTATTATGAACGAAAATCTAGATTTATTAAGAGGTGGCATCTGGGGTAAAGGAACATTGGAAATGTCGAGAAAAGTTTTAGTTACTAATATTTCCCTCATAGATTTTCCTGACATTTTTAATCAAGATATGTTCACAAATATATCTTCTCTGTTTAAAGAACTTTTCTTTTCTAAACTAGAAGAATGTGGTTTTAAAGTAGAAGTAATCGACACTAAAAACCCTGTTTTTGTTTCAAATCTGAGAGATATTTTAAGCAAATTTAGGATATATTTGGAAGAACCATCAATCAACCAAGAGAATTTAAACGATAAGATATTGGTTTCACTAGCCTATGAAATGTTAGCAAATTATATATTTAAACCTTACCTTATTTATAAAAAAGACGAAAGCAGAATGATCTTTCAAATTTATTATTTTTCACTTATAGAAAAAAAATGGAAAAATTTCGAGTTTAAATCCAAGCAAAAAGTCGAACTGAGTTATATTAATGACGAAGTTGAAAATTTTTTTACTATTTGCATAGTAAAATTTTTAGAAGAAGAAAAAATAACACCTTGTCCTTTTATTACTCTTACAGAATTTAAACCTTATCAGATTTCTTCTATATTTCTAGAGATAATAATTTCAAACCGGAAAATGTTTAATACAGAAGAATGGAAAAATATCATAATCAAATCTATCGGTTTAGAACCCCAAAATTATTCTCAAAGGCAAAAACTTCTATTCTTGGTTAGATTAGTACCATTCGTAGAAAACAATGTTAATTTAATAGAAGTTGGACCTAAAGCAACTGGAAAAACATATATTTATAGAAACGCTTCTTTATATACAAGAATTTTTGCTGGTGGAAAAATTAGTCCAGCTCAAATATTTTATCATGGCACTCATAAAATCCCTGGAGAAATAATAAGGAGGGATTGTATTGTTTTTGACGAGCTTTCTAAAATAGAATTTCCAGAAGAAATGATAAGTAAATTGAAAGATTATATGGTTGATGGATATTTTGAAAGATTGGCTTTGAAAAGAGCCCACAGTGAATGTGGGCTTGTATTTATAGATAACATAAATAGTATGGATGAAATAATGTTTAATGCAAGTATCTCGATCTTTTCAGACACTGCATTTTTAGATAGAATACACGCTCTAATACCTGGTTGGGAACTACCAAAGATTGAACAAGCTGAAAAACATCTTAACATCGGATATGGTTTAGCCTCTGATGTATTATGTGAATTCTTCCATCAAATGAGAGATAAAAATTTTTTGGAAATTATAGATGAAAGAATAGAACTTATTGGAAAAAAAATTACAATAAGAGATGAAAAAGGAATTAAAAAAATAGCCAGTGGCTTACTTAAAATTATATTTCCTGACCATAACTTTTCCAATGGAGAATTACTTGATATTATGGAATTAGCAATTGAGTTAAGACAAAACATTAATAAAATTTTACATACAATTGAACCGAATGAATTCCCATTGCGAAAAATAGAATGTAAACTTAAAAAATGATATTTATGTTTTTAAATTTCAAATTTTATATAAAAATTTAAAGGCTGTTTTTTTATCAAATATGCCTCATTAATCTTCTATACGATGGCATTGCCTCATTAAAAATCTATACAATCCACTTTCAGGGACTTTCTAAAAAAGATAAATGAGATGGGGAGAGAGCTATCCTATCAAGCCTATTTACTTTTTGCTCTTGATAAATAGAATAAATTATTACACATCTTCTAACAGATACTTTCTGAAGAAACAATTCCTTTTCAACGAGATTATTTTTGAGGAATGCCACTAAAAAACAGAGAAAAAGTGTTATCTGTGCAGCATTACATACGAACTATAGACTCTTTAAAAATTTAGAGTATAATAAAAAAGGACACGGAATCCACTATTTACAAAAATATGAAAAGTGGAAAAATATTTTTTTTGTTAATTACATTGTTACTTATTTCATTATACGCCACGATTGTAGGCATTTTCAAACAAAAACCTCTACTAACATTTGTAGGAACTCTCTTATCTGGCTTCTTTGCTATCCTAGAGATAATCATTTCTATAAAAAACAATCTCAATATAGAAGTTGAACTTCGTAGGCAAAGAATATTAAATCAAGCACTTATTCAAGGTATAAAAAAAGGAAGATACGAAAACCCGTTTTTTAAAGAAGCAGAAACTACTATGCTTAAAGGTTCCTATAGAATCACTGTTAGTAAATTAGAAGAGGCTTTAAAAATTGAGCCGGATAATGTGAAAGCTCACATACATTTGGGGGCATTATACCTTATGAAATCTATTATAGAAGGACAAAAGAAATTGCTCGACAAAGCGAAAAATGAATTCATGATAGCGGGGAAATTGTCTAATGAGTCAGAACTTCAAGTAATAGCAAAACAAGGACTTGGAATTGCTTTAAGTGAATCAGGGGAAAACTATCCAGAAGCAGTAAGAATTTTAAAAGAAGCCCTATCTTTAAAACCAGACATGCCTTTGCTTAGATCTAATTTAGGATTAGTTTATTTAAAAATGGGAAAGATGGAACACGCTAAGCAATATTTTGAAGAGGATATCAAAAAATATCCTTATTTACCCTATCCTTACTACTATTTGGGAAATTACTTCGAGGAAAAACAACAGTTGTTTGCCGCGATTGCCGAATATGAAAAAGTTTTGTTTATAGACTCTGACCATCTACTCTCTTTTTGGCGTTTAATTTTATGTAATATGAAGGTAGGACGCGTATCTGAAGCATTATTTTTATGTATCTTGTTCTTAAAAAATACTTCGAAACACATAAAATTATGGAAAAATGCAAAAATGTTATTCTTCATTCTTTCTTTAGAATGGATCAAGTTGGCGATAAGAAAGAAAGTATCAAAAATTTGCAGGTTAGTAAAGATACCCTTTGCTGGACCATCAATTCCACTTATTCAATATGCTACAAAATCTATTTTATTAGGGAACCTAAATGAAGCTTTAATTGCTTATCAAGAATCTGCTTTGATAGATCCATTTTTTCCGCCTATTTTCATAAATATGGCGATAGTTTACAACCAAATAGGGGACAATGGAAAGAGCATAGAATTTGCAAAAAAAGCAGTTTCTCTTTGTTCAAAATACAGAAATAAAAAATTAATGGCAGTAGCAGAAAAATATGCAAGGGATAGAAACATTACTTTGTCTTCAAGACAGTTGGAACACTTGAGCGGAAAGAGGTAAGGATGCCGGCCAATTTAGCAAATAAATTGAGCCATAAAAACCGTGTTATATGGAATAACAGTTTCATTTTCTCCCTATAAAGATTCGTTCAAATTCAAATTTATTTTCCCTCGTCCCACAATACCAACAAAATGTGATAGGAACAAACACCCTTTTCCTTTCTTTTTCAATTTCTCCGCAATTTATACATTTTTTAATAAGGCTTCCACCACACTTCTCACATTTTTGGGTAGGTTTTACATTCTCTGGATATGGTCTATTACAATTCTCATTCTCACAAACTTTTATACGAAAATATTTAGTTTTACAATAAAAACACTCTTTACGGGAAGTATTCCAATATTTTCCACATTTTGCACAAACAGGTCTAAATAACAAAACATGGTCTGTGCTTTCTAATGGTAAGAAAACTTCCCAGTTTTCTGCTGTCTTTTGAAAGATCCGATTTGCTTCTTCTTCGGTCAAACGAATCAAATGTGCATCCATAATTCCTTCTTCTTCATCAATAGTTTCATTTAGCAGTTTTTTAGAGCTTTTATAAACCTCAGGATATTTTTTTATTTTACTTATTGCTTCTTCATTATTCTTCTGCCTTTCATTGAGAACTTCATCACTTACATTTCTCCACTTTTCCTTAATTTCTGTTGCCTCAAAAGAAATTACATTATAAGAAGTATTCTTATCTTTTACATTTAATTTATCCCATCCATTTTTATATCCATTCAATTCAATGCCCTCTACTTCCCATTTATTACTTTGGAAATAATGATGAGGATGTAACCTATCAGTTCCCCATCTCCATTCTCCTCTCATAAGTAAGGAAGGATACTTCCTATGAGTAGTAGAATGTTCAGGAAGAAGATGAAATCTTACATCTATAAAATCTTTAACATTGAGTATAAAATAATGAAATTTATTTTCTTTATCTATAAACATCCAAACAAAAAAATGTCGTACATCATGAAATAAGTCTTTTGGTTTCATAGTAAGACCGTAAGATTCATACTCCCCTTTTGACGAGGTAGATATATTCTCAACTCTTGAACTTTTGACTTGTATAGTTATGTAATCCCCGTTTTTAAAAGCAATTAAATCAATATATCTATCTATTAAAGGTTGATAAACTTGCCATCCTCTCTTTTGAAGTTCAAAAGCAACTTGAAATTCACAAAAGAAAGAAAATTCTCTATTCGGAAGTCCTTCAGTTTTAATATTCACCATCGCTCCTACCTCCTTTTTTGTCGATGCGTTTTAGGAAGATTCGATAAATCAAGTTCTGCATATTTTATTGTCTTATCAAATAGACTAGATTGAGAAGTTACTCTCTTTAATATTTTTAGAACACTCTCATGAAATAAATCTTTATTTAATTCTATTCCTATTCCTATCCTATTATGTTTAGCAGCAACTATTGCTGTTGTAAAACTCCCTGCAAACGGGTCTAACACAATCTCCCCTGAATAAGTATAAAACAGTGTAGCCATTTCTGGTATATCTTCTGGAAATGGAGCAGTATGTCCTAAAATATTTTCACCTTTTGAATTTATTTTTATTACTGGCGGAAAATTTACGATATCTCTTCTCCATTTTTCTATTAACTTTTTGGAAATCATATATTCTTTTGTTTGATGGCGCTGCGTTACATTAGTTTTAAGAGAGAACCGTTTACCTCTATTTGACTTACTTCTTACAAAACAATTTTCATTATCACATTCCCAACTTTGTAAACCAATTTCAGATTGAGTATTATCGTTTACCTTTAAACAACCACAAATAGGACAGGGATAACGTGTTTTGTCTAATCTATGTTTATGAAAGATTAATATATGTTCATAACAATTCACGGGATATTGGTAAAATGGATAAGGTTTGTTTGTGTGTTTATGCCTTTGTGTTTGAACTTCTCCTTTATCCCAGATAAAATCATCTACAAAAGTAAAACCTACTTCTTCAAAAAGTTTGATAAAATACGCTCCAAGTGGAATACGCCTTTTTCCCCAAACTGACTTGGTAATCAATCTGTCATTATCATAAATATCGCCAACATTAAATACAAATACCCTATGGTTATCCAGCACCCTATAACATTCTGTAAGTATTTCTTTCATATCTAAAAAATAGTCATTTAAGTTTTCCCATTTAGAATACTCTCTGGCATTGTAATATGGAGGTGAAGTAACCATGAGATGCACGGATTCAGATTTCATTCTTTTCAAAACCTGAGAACAATCACCCCAGATAACTTTTATCTGTGTCTTTTTACTTTCAATAAATCTGCATAGTTCAGAATCATAGTAAAGAGAAGTTTTCATTTGGTACTGTCTCTTAACCAATTTACAATAAATTTTATCAAAATAATCTACATATTGTTGTATTGTATTCCCTTGAAATGATTTCAAGGATTGAAGTAATTCTTGAATTTCTTCGTTCGAGAACTGTTTCTTTAGGTATGGCATGCTTATTCTTATAATATCATCAAAGTAATTCCCAAATTGTATTATTTCTATCTCGTTCGCCATTTTATCTTCTTATTAACCTCGAAACCACTATTTCATATAACTTATTTAAAATCAGAACATAGTTTGGATATCTTTTCTTCCAATTTTAGTGATACAGGATAAATTAGTCTATTATACTATTTTCATCCGCTATAAATATTTTGTTATTACTTATATATCAAACTTATTTTATTTTCATTTCTTTATATTATTATACCCCACAAAAGATTTATCAAGAAATTTAGGAAGTATTGATGGATAGGGAGTTTAAAAACGTAAAAAATTCAAAAAAATTTTAAAGTAATATTTCATTTTTATATAAGACAGAAAAATAAAAATGGTAGGGTTCTTCGTTCTTCTTATTTAAATTTAAGTCATTCTAATATTCTCCTTGGAGTGAACTTACCTCCATTTCCTCCATCTATGGTGGGACAGGAATATTTTTCATTGTTAAATATAGCAACTTACTAACCATATCTTTTAATCAGGTAATCCTTCAATTTGTCATCTTTTATTGAACTCAGGGCTTTATCCCAATGACCACCACGAAATTTCTCCCTTTCGTATTCAGTCAGGATATCTCTCCAGAAATCGTATAACTTACACCCAGAACATTTCTTAAACCCCGGGCTATTTGTCATGTTCTTCTTTATGGTTTCATCAATCTCCGGGCAATTCAATACTCTTTGATATGGAGCAAAGCATCATCATTGGGTTTATCAGCAAATGTGAAAACTATTGATATATAGAAGACAGTAAACAAAGAATGTGTGAGCTTTTAATCCCTTCTTTTTAACTCCAATCTATTGTTTCTCTTGTAAATTTAGTAGACACAAAAATTCACAATATAAAGTGTTGACAGTTTAAATCATTTAAGGTATAATAAAGTAAATTATGTAAAAAGGAACGACAAATGAAGACTGGAAACCTAATAAAAAGAAAAAGGGTAGAATACGGCTATACAATAGATGAGATTGCAGAAAAAGCAGGAATTAGTGCATCTTATCTCTGTATGATTGAAAAAGGACGGAGGTTGCCAAATTGGGAAGTTCTCGAAAATATTTCTGAGATATTAGATTTGCCCTTTCGCCTTTTGGCAGGTTTATTAGCAGAGGAAACGAAAGATGAAAAAATCAGAGAAAAAGTTGCAAAAATCCGGCTGGCGGAACTTTTCCAAATGAATTTTTCGGATAAGGTAGATATTCCTTTAACAGAAATGTTAAATATCATAAAAAATAAATATCCTGAAAGGTATCAAGTACTCTATCAAAAGGCAAAGGAAAAATTTAAAGGTCTGGAATTAGCTGAAAATGAGCTCGTTATTAAATGTTTAAAAGAAGAACCAAGTATCACTGAAATAGTAGAAAGGAATATTTATATTGAACAATACTATGGTGAAGATTTTAAACCGGAAGGAAAACTCAAAATTTTAAAAGATAATTTTAATTTTACATGGAGAGAACTTGGCAAAATATTTGGAAGAAGCGAAAGGAGTTTAGAAAGATATCTGGCCGGGAAAGTAAAAATGCCTGAAAATGTTAAAGAAAAAATGGATGAATTTTATGAAAGGATAATGACAAAAGTTGGACCTTTGATTAAATCTTATAGTCCAGATAAAATCTTCAGAAAAATTGAGGAAATCGGTTTTGAGGAAGAATTAAAAAGAAGAATCATAAAAATTTATCCGGAAATGAAAAGGTTTAAAAAGCTTCCACTTTCTCTTTTTTTCAACGAACTTTCAGAGAGGGACACAATTGAAGAAAAACTGAAGAAGAACATGGCCAGAACAGACTATTTCACATCATCTCCAAGAGGAAGAAAGTTTTTGAATTTTTCAAAAGAAAGAAATATAAAAAGAGTTACCTGCAAAAATCCGGACAAGAACAGTACCACACAAAAAACCAATAATAGGAAATCATTCAGAAAAAAGGGAGACAGAAAAAAATCCAATTCAAAAGATAAAAACGACGATGAAGATTCGAGTGAAGTAAATTTCTTTTTTGGGAATAAAAGATGTAAAATAGAAAAAAGGTTGCAGTCGCTCTTTGACAATTTGAGGACTGAGAAGGACCTCCGGGGAAAGGAGGTCCTTATGGCAAAAATTTATAAACCAAAGGGTCGAAAATTTTGGTACATGAGAATCAAAATAAGTGGAAAAATCAGAAGAATTTCAACAAAATGCGAAAAAAAGCAAGATGCAGAAAAGTTTTTAGAAGAATTTATGAAAAAAACAAACACACCTTTATCCACCACCGTTCATACACTGTATGAAGCTATCGACAGATTCATTGAGGAATACTCTAAGATAAGAAAGCGGGCATGGGAAAGGGATGTGGTCTGTGCAAAAAATATAAAAAAATATTTTCCTGATATGCCTCTGTCCGCTGTAACACCAGAAATTGTTTATAACTGGATGATGAGAAGAAGCAAAACCTCGTTGAAAAACGGTAAAAAAATTACTCCGCGGACTGTCAATATAGAAAGAGCCTTCATGAGCAGAGTATTCAATGTTGCTATGAAAATATGGTGGTGGGTGGATAGAAATCCGGTAAGTGCTGTTGAACGTCTCCCCTATCAATCGCCGCCAAGAAAGGCTTATACGGATGAAGATATAAAAAAAATTCTGAATGCCTGCCGTCTTCTCAATATAACGTGGTTTTCTGACTTTTTTGTCTTTTTACTCACTACGGGATTTAGAAGATCGGAAGCCATTAATTTAATTACCAGAGATGTTATTTTTGAAGGGGACAGGGTTTTCATAAAAATTGTTCGAGCAAAAAGCATGATTCCCCAAGAGTACCCTACTCTGTTTCCACAGGCAAAAAGGATATTAATCCAACATTGTGAAGGGAAAAAACCTGATGACCCTGTATTTACGGATGATGAAGGCAAAAAACTTTCTATTGAAAAAATACGTTGTGCATGGAACAGGATAAGAAAGGTAGCCGGAATAAAAGGGGTTCTTCACGAAACCAGGCATACTTTTGCAACCAGGTTGAGGCAGGCAGGTCTTGATCCGGATTTACTTCGGTTCCTCCTGGGACAAAAAACCCTTGCGATAACTTACAACTATATCCATTTCCGAGATGAAGATTTTCATAAGTTAGCGGAAAAAAGTGGCACACTTCTGGCACACTTTTCTGAAAAAATGGAGGAAAATGTCGCTGGAGAAACTCTGTAAGTACTTGTGTGATAAGAAAATGCGAGGGGAGGGATTTGAACCCTCATCCGCCTAATGCGGACTGGATCCTAAGTCCAGCGCGTCTGCCATTCCGCCACCCTCGCCTGTTTGCATTATTTTATCTTTTTTGTGAAGAGATGTAAATGTTATAAAGAAAAGTGAAAGGTGAAATTTGACTTAAAAAGAAGATATTGAAAGAAAAACTCAGAGAAAAGAAAATGGAAAGGTTAAACAAGTTGTGTTAAAACATCTACAAAAATTTTTAAAATCTCTTCATTATACAGGACAAACCTGATTTTCTTCACCGATTTTAGATGCGGTATTTCTTCAATAACTGTTCTTATGGCTATCTCTGCTGCTTCTTTAAGTGGATAGCCAAAGGCACCTGTAGATATGGCACAGAAGGCAATGGAAGAAAGGTTGTGTTCCTCTGCTAATTTCAGGCAGTTTTTATAGCAGAGGGCAAGTTTTTCAGCAGGGTTTTTCTCTCTGTAATAGACAGGTCCGAGTGTATGAATAACATAAGGGCTGGGCAGGTTGTATCCTTTCGTAATTACTGCATCACCTGTTTTTATTGGGGCAAGTTTTTTACATTCATAGTATAACTGCGGTCCTGCCTTTCTATGTATTGCACCCGCAACACCACCGCCTGGTGCAAGATAGGCATTTGCGGCGTTAACCACTGCATCAAATCCACTCTGTGCGGTAATATCCCCTACCCTGCATTCTAAAATAACCTCTCCTATTTTTATTTCCATATATTTCTAATAGACCTTGTTTTTCAATACACTTCATTATATTATATAACAGGAGGTGAAAAACTATGAAATACGTAAAAACTATAGTGGTAGCGGGAATGCTTTTATTTCTTGCCGGTTCATCATCAGCAATGTCCAGACGGGTGAGTCAGCAGAAGACAAATGAAGAAGGCAAAGAAAGTGTGGGAGTTTTAGAAGAGATATTAATGCCCTCAGACCTGACAGAAGAAGAAAAAGCGGACTGGAAGAAAGGGATACCCCCCGGCTGGAGTAAAGGTAAAAAGACCGGCTGGCGTGGTGGTAATATGCCGCCAGGACTCGCAAAGAAACAGGGACAGGGAAAGAAGGTTGGAAAAGCAGAGACACCTTCTACGGATGAGGATAAAGAAAAACCTGAAGGATGGAAGGAACGGATGGAAAAAATCAGGGAACGAATCCGTAAACATAAGGGTGAGAAATCAGCCGAGGCAGAAACTATGATATACTCTGCGGAAGCAGCTGCTGAATCAGGCGTCCCACCGGAAACTCTGGAAGAGGTTACTGAAAAATTCCTGCAGAAGAAACTGACCGCAGAGGAATATGAGAAAACAACAAGGGCTATGGCATACGGCGTGGAGAAAAATATCAACTTTGAACAACTAGGGACATTTATAAACTCAAATATAGAACAGGGTGTCCGGGGGAATGAGCTCGCTATAAAAGTATATAAAGAAATAGCGTCCCGCTCAAAGAAATAAAAAGATGGAAGGTATTTAGATTACTTTTATCCACACATCCCGTGTTCTCGGTCCGTCAAATTCACAGAGGAATATACCCTGCCAGGTACCAAGCTGTAAGGAGCCGTCTTCAACCAGAATAGAAAGGGAATGACCTAAAATACTTGACTTTATATGTGCATCGGAGTTTCCTTCTGAATGGCTGTATCTATCATTTTCAGGGACAAGTTTTTCAAGTTTTGAAAGGATATCTGCCTTAACAGAAGGGTCTGCATTTTCGTTTATTGTCAGTCCGCAGGTTGTATGAGGAACATATACACAACATATACCACTTTTCACACCTGTCTTTTTCACAATACCCTCAACCAGATGAGTTATCTCAATAAATTCCTGGCGCCGTGTTGTTTTTACAGTTATCCTTTCCACTTCAAATGTAGTTCCTTCCTTCGTCCAGCATAATAAGGTAGTTTTTCAAAGGTATATAGTTTGCTACTGAATTTCCTGTGCCGAGACAGTATCCTCCACCGGGCATACATACATCAAGGGTCTCACGGACACGCCTTCTTATCTGGCTTTCATCTGCATTTATAAGAAAATTTACATCTATTCCACCAAGTATTCCAATTCTATCTCCCCATCTCTTTTTTGCCTCAGTAACAGGAATTATAGTATCTTCCCATGAATGTTTGGCATCAATCTTTACATCGTTTATAAGCGGCTCCATAATATCATCCAGGTTACCACAGGAGTGCAGCAGATAAAGTTTATTATGCTGGTGTGCTATCTCCGCACATCTTTTATGCCAGGGAAGCGCCTTTTCTATAAGAACTTTCGGGCTTATCAAACATCCACTTTTGAACCCCATATCATCACTTCCCCAGACAATCATAAGTTTACTGTAATCAACAATCTGTTTTGTATATTCAACCTGTAATTCCCCCACTTTTCTAAACATAGCATCCACAAGGTCTGGCCGGTCATAGAGAGCGTAACACAGTCCTTCATAACCCATCAGCCAGGTAACATATTCAAGGATATGTGCGGTAAGTGCATAAAAAGCCATATTATCAGGGAGATTCTTCTCGCACCAGTCAAACTCACTTAGGTCAATCTTTGATGGGTCTGGCCAGGGATACCTTTCAAAGTCAGCCCAGGAAGAAATCGGACCAACTCCTTCATCCTGCCAGGTACGTTTTCCTCTATTTTTTTGGTCAAGGGTAGTATCCTCCGCCTCTTTATATTTAGTTTGCCACTCAAAGTTAAAAGGATATGCCCTTATAATGTCATAACCTAAAAATCGGTGCACTTCTAATCTCGCCTTCATCCTTAAATCAAGTGTGTCAGGCGAAGGTGATTCATAGGGGTCTTCAAAAAATTCTTTGTATTTAAGGGCAAAATACTCTGCGGATGCTTTCTGGACTTCTACATCAAGAAACAATTCTATGTTATATACTCTGTCAGGGGTCCCCTTCCTCAGGATGTTTTTTTTCAGCCCTTCACAGTCAGGTGTAAATGGCTTTTGCAGATACATACAGGTCTCCTCTCTTATTTTCATACCTGTTTTCTTTCTTTTAGAATATCTCTAATCTCTGCAAGCAAGGTCTCTTCTTTTGATGGTGAAAGTGGTGGAGCAGGCGCTGTTTCCTGCTTTCTCCTGAACCTGTTTATTCCCTTTACCATAAGAAATATCGCAAATGCAACAATTATAAAGTCAATCATTGTCTGGATAAATTTTCCATAATAAAGCAGAACTGCAGGATTATCACCAGATGCCTGTTTCAGGGTTATTGCCAGTTTTGTAAAGTCCACACCTGCAAGAATAGCGCCAAGTGGCGGCATAAGAACATCTCCCACAAGAGATGAGACAACCTTACCGAAAGCACCACCTATAATGATACCAACAGCCATATCTATCATATTTCCTCTTACTGCAAACTCCTTAAATTCCTTCAATATCCCTTTCATATATATATCCCCCTTCTCTATTTATTTCCTATTCCCTGTATATAACTACTCGTAGATATTTACTAAACCCCCGTTGTTTTAATTATACCTTTTTATTGCCCCCTCACCTTATTCCTCTCCCCCGTGGGGAGAGGGTATGGGTGAGGGGCTCTTCCCTCTTCTCTCTACGACTCTTATCAAGCAGTGTCCAGTAAGCATTTATAACTACTCTTTATTCAAGTGGTGTATTAAGCGCCTTCTCTTCCACCTTGTAAGAGAAATCTGACTTCCCATCATAAAGGATATTAAACGTATACTGTGTATCCGGCTTGAATTCATACTTTGTGGCTGATTCTTTATATTCCCTTACCTTTTCCTTTTTAGAGCCGAGAAGGATATTCAAAACACCTGTTGGCTCTTTATAATGGGTCGCCACAAACTGAACTTCATAACTTCCCTTTTCAAGTGTAAAAGAATCTTCTGATGTCTTTTTTGAACTGAGTGTTTTTATATTCCATGGGGTCTCACCGGATTTTCTGTACTGGAAAGAGAGTTCTACCGTATCACTTTCACCCCAGAGTTTAATAGAAGTGTCCTGCTGTGATGCATCAGAAAGAGCGGGATTGGTAAGTTTAAGGACTATCTTTGCCGGTAATGCCTGCCTTTTCTGCTCCATCTCTGCCGCCTTTTCCTTTGCTAATCTCTCCTGCTCTTCTCTTTCACTGTATACCCGTGGTGACCATTTTTTCCAGCCATCTCTGGCTTCAGCAAATGAGTGTTTCAGAACAGATGTCTTTCCCTTCTGAACCATTACACGGGCAGAATCAGCATAATCACCACTGACAAGTATTACATCATGTAATCCTGCAGGTATATCTTTTATTGTAACAGGCGGAACCTCAGAAATTTTAACTCCGTCAAGATAGATGGTTGCATTTTCAAGGTCTGTTATCACTGTAAGGTTACCAGTCCCCCTAACCTTCTTTATATCACTTACAGAAACCTCTTTTTTCTGGGCTTCTTTCAACATCGTTATCTGGACTATGGTAACCTCATTTTCAACTATTTTTATCTCCTGTGAGTTTATTGCATAACCGCTAAGAGTTGCTTTAAGGGTATAGGTGCCTGGTTTAAGTGTGGTAAGGAGAGGCGTTTTCCCTATATTTTTACCACCCACTTCTATACTGGCTCCATCAGGGACACTTGTCACCCTTAAAAACCCTTCCTGTGCAAAAAGAACCCCACAACACAGAATAATCATCCCTACTACCATCATAAATCTTTTCATATTTCCCCCTTTACCGGCGAGTGGTTTAAATCTACCGGCATTTTTATTCTACTCTATATGCAGGATAAGTCAACCCAACTTTTTACTGCTGTAAAAAATTTTCTGGACATTTGATTTTTTTATGGTATAATAGTTATGTTCTGACAGCGAGATATCAATTCTTGATACCCCGCCTTTGTCTGAAAATCCCTGCCACAGCAGGAAAGGAGGTTTTATAGAAAACCGGTATTGGCATCACCCGTAGTAGAATCATCAGTGAAGTAGAAAATAAAAAAAGGACGCTTTCCGGAAAGGAAAGCCAAAAGAGAGGATATTGAGAATGGAACAGAAACATAAGTTGTATGTGGGCAATCTGAATTACGAAACAACAGAGGATGAACTTAAAAACTTCTTTTCTGAAAAGGGGATAGAGACAACAAGTGTTGTTCTTATCACGGATAAGTATACAGGCAGACCAAAGGGTTTTGGTTTTGTAGAAGTAGCATCCGAAACTGTCCTGCAGCAGGCAGTTGAAGCACTAAACGGACAGGAACTGAACGGACGGAAACTCACTGTGAATAAAGCCAACCCACCCCGCGAAAGAACAGGACATTCCGGATTCAGAGATAGAGGCGGATTTGGTGGCAGAAAAGGTGGATTCGGTAGAGACAGACGCTCAAGATATTAATCCTTCAACTCATCTGTCAAATTTATAGATAACCAGACCTGATGGGACCTTTGGGTAGAAATATGTTGTCTTCTGGGGCATCAATTCACCATTAAAACATATATCAAGAAAGTGTTGTTTATTGACTGCCTTGAGAAAGAATATTACCCCGCTATTTCTCTTTTTATACTCTTCCAGAAGATATTCAGGGGATTGGTGGTATATAACCTCCTGTGGCTGGCTATCAAAGATATGTGGCAGGATGAACTCATGGAGTAATACTGTATCAAGGGCTATCCATCTGTCAGAAAATCTGTCAGAGAGATATTGCTTTATGTCATTTATATCTTTCAACTCAATGATATAAAATCTATTGTTTTCATATACTCCAAAAGTATTGTTTTTTTCACTGTTCTGCATCTCATACATTGTTTTTAAGTCGGGCACTTCTGTAATATGAAAATACCTCCTGAATATATCAAGACAGTTGATAAATGATATATCGTAAGGGATATATCTATGTGTGGGTAATATCAGAACTTCCGGTGAATTTATGTTAATGAGGAAAACAAGGACAAAACGGTTTTCAGGTGAAGGATTGTCTTTATAGTATTGAAGAGCGGCACTGTACCTGTGGTGTCCATCTGCAATAATAAGGGTCCCTTTTGAAACTGTTTCTTTTATACATTCTATATCATCACCCTCAGCAATCCTGCCGAATTCAAACTTTTCTTTATCCAATGTGTGTCCCTCTGTGATAACAGACGATTTCCCTATAATCTTTTCCACAGCAAAAGAATTATCCTGATATAGCATAAGCACCGGTGAAAAATTTGCCCGGCATTTCTGGATAAGTTGATAGCGGTTTGTAGAATACTTTTCAAATATTCTCTCATGAGGAATTACATTGCCTGTACTGAAATCTTCTAAACGAAGCAATGTAAAAAAACCCTTTCGTATAAATTCTCTTTCCATCCAGATAAAACGATGCTTCATAAAATAAAAACCTTCCTTCATATCCCTTATCAGAATTCCATTTTCTATCCATTCATCAAATTTCTGCTTAACATCCTCTGGTTTACAATTTTTGGATATAAGGTTTATGATATTGACAGGAGAAATCTCTTTAAGATGTTTTTCCATATGACTATCAATAACATCCCACGGAGGAGCAATTGCCCCGCTTATGTCCTTTACTTTATCAGGGTTGTATCTGTAGCCACAAAAAGGTCTTATCTCTACCATATTTTTTCCTTTTATTCATTTTTTACTTAAACGATTTATCAATTTCCAATCTATTTCATTCCTCTGAAACAGCCGGTTGTTTAAAAGAAAGATACACTAATACCCTGGAATTTTTTCTTCTATCAGCATACCACTGGTTGAAATACTCTTCCCTTTTACGCCATAATAATCTTTTCTTTATTGCCTCCCTATCCGCATCCTTTATCTGATTTTCTTTTATATACTTCTCCACCTCTTCATCAGAAACAGAGATATTACCTTCAGCAACAACCATCTCTTTAAGTTTTTCTATTGTTATCTTTTCCCTTAATTCATCTTCTATCTTCCGTAATTCTTCAGGAGGATAAGAAGAGATGACCGCCTTAAACTTTTTCTCGTCAAACTTTCCCTTTTCATCAAAAAAAGCAGGGTCTGACTTTACCACCTCCACTATCTCATTATTCAATACCCGTATTCTCCTGCGTCTTGCTTCCTGAAGTAAAATTTTCTCTCTTATCATACTTTCTAAAACACCCTGTTCAATATTTAGCCCCTTAAGAAGTTCCGATGCCTTATCTCCGAATATCTTTCTGTACTGTTCCTCCACTTCACCGAGTTCTTTATAATATTCCCGCAAGGTAATGGGTTCTTTATTTACAGTTGCAGCATAATACTGCGACTTTCCACTACCTCCTATACCAACTCCCCAGATTAAAAAACCGGGGATAATCAGTATAGCAATTGCCCAGAGAATAATCTTCATATTCCGCTTTTTTCTGAAAAATTTCATAATCATTTTAGTTTTTCCCCCTTATTATTATTACGAACTCTCCCTTCATTTCCCTGTCCTTGTAATAATCAGCAATTTCAGAGACAGTTCCTGTTCTTATTTCTTCAAACTTTTTTGTCAATTCCCTGCACAGGGTCACCTCTCTGTCAGAAAAAACTTCCTTCATAAATTCAAGTGTCTCTTTTATTCTGTGGACTGACTCGTAAAAAATTATTGTTTCTTCTCTCTCCTTCAGTTCTTCCATTATCCTTCTTTTTTTCCCTTTCTTCCTCGGAAGGAAACCATAAAAAATTATCCTGTCAGTTGGGAGCCCACAAACAGACATAGCCGCTGTAAGAGCAGATGCTCCTGGAACTGGACTTACAGGGATATTATTTTTATATGCCTCCCTTACAAGAAGGTATGCAGGGTCTGAAACACCAGGTGTTCCTCTGTCACATATAAGTGCAATATCCTTTCCTTCTAACAAAAGTTCAATTGCCCTTTTCAGACGGGGCTTCTCGTTATCTCTGTAATAACTCACGAGCGTTTTTTTTATCCCGAGATGATTCAATAACTTTAATGCTTCCCTCGTGTCTTCACAGAGTATAATATCAACATTCTTCAAGACATCTATAGCCCTGAATGTGATATCATCTAAATTTCCGATTGGGGTCGCAACAATGTATAGCATTATAAGTTAAAAGTCAAAAGTAATAAGTAATAACTAAAAAGTCAAAAGTTAAAAGTCAAAAGTTAAAACTAATAAGGCAAAACTAAAAAGTCAAAAGTAATAAGTCAAAAGTTAAAACTGAAGTATTGACTTTATGAATGATAAATTATAAACTAATCAGGAATTTTTTTCAAAGGGAGAAAAGAATATGAATTATGACAAAATTCTTCCAGGAATAATAAAAAAGACAGATAGCAAGATACTTCTTGTTGTTATGGATGGAGTTGGAGGTCTACCTCATCCTGAAACTGGAAAGACGGAACTTGAAACAGCAAAGACACCCTTTTTAGACGAACTGGCTTCTAAAAGTTCCTGCGGGCTTACCATCCCTGTTCTTAACGGAATAACACCCGGCAGTGGTCCTGGACACATTGCACTTTTCGGCTATGACCCTATAGACACACAGATAGGAAGGGGCGTCCTTGAATGTCTGGGTATCGGAGCGCCCGTTGAAAAAGATGATGTAGCAATAAGAGGAAACTTCGCCACTATAAACCCTGAAAGGATAGTTACTGACAGACGCGCTGGCAGGATTGCTACAGAAGAGAACAAAAAAATTGTTTCAATCATATCAGAAAAGATAAAAGAGATAAAAGGTGTAAAGGTATCCATATATACTGTGAAAGAACACAGGTGTGCCATTGTTCTTAAAGGAAGTGGCCTTGTACCTTCTGTTTCTGAAAATGACCCGCAGAAAGAAGGTCAACCACTGAAACCCATCAAAGCACTTGACAGGGCATCAGAAAAGACAGCAGAAGTACTTAGAGAGTTTGAAGAAAAAGTTATAGAAATTCTCAGTGGTATTGCCACACCTGCAAAAGCACTCCTATTCAGAGGCATATCAAAACTGCCTGATATAAAGGGGTTTGCTGATAAATATAAACTCAATGCTGTCTGTATTGCAACCTATCCTATGTATAAAGGCGTATCAAAAGTTGTGGGGATGGATGTGATAGATGGACTGGAAACCATTGAAAGTGAAATAAACGCACTGCAGGAAATCTACAATCAGTATGACTTTTTCTTCATTCATATAAAAAAGACAGACAGTTATGGAGAGGACGGAAACTTTGATGCAAAAGTTAAAATTATTGAAGAGGCAGACAGGTATTTAAGTTCAATAAAAAATATTAAGTTCGGAGCCATAGCAATTACAGGGGACCATTCAACACCTGCCCTATTAAAATCGCACTCCTGGCATACCTTACCGATTTTAATAAACTCACCCTATGCAATACCGGACGATGCAAAAAGATTAACAGAAAGGGAGTGTGCAAAAGGTATATTAGGCAGGATATACTCTAAAGAGATTATGTACCTTTTACTTGCCCATAGCCTGAAACTTGACAAATTCGGAGCATAAGATGTTTCAAGGTGGCGTAAAACTTGTTGATTTCAAGGAAATAAGTAAAGGAAAAGTAATTGAAAACTTTCCAGCATCTGAAAAGGTCATCATTCCACTTTCCCAGCACACAGGCATCCCCTCAAAACCACTTGTCAAAAAAGGCGATGCTGTCCTTAAAGGGCAACTTATAGGTGAAAATGCAGGATTTATCAGCAGTGCCACACATTCAAGTGTTTCAGGAACCGTAATCGGTATAGAAAACTGTCCTCTTCCCGGTGGAAGAACTACCCCTGCTGTTGTTATAGAAAACGATGGCAAGGATATTCCTGTTGAACCTGTAAATAGGGACTGGAAAAATCTGAAGTCGGAAGAGATTATATCCATCGTAAGGGATTCAGGAATAGTCGGTATGGGAGGCGCTGCCTTCCCTTCTGCTGTAAAACTCACCATTCCGAAAGGTAAAAAAGCTGAGTATGTGCTTCTTAATGGATGTGAGTGTGAGCCATTCCTCACCGCTGACTACAGGGTAATGAGAGAGGAACCGGACAGGGTGGTGGAAGGATTGCTTATTATATGCAGGGCACTGGAAGTGAAGAAGGCATATATTGGAATAGAAAGTAATAAAAGAGACCTTGTCCCTTTATTGAGAGAAACGATAACTAAGTTTGTCTCTGATACGACGGTGGAGATAAAAGTTGTACCCGAGAGGTATCCGCAGGGAAGCGAAAAACACCTTATAAAGTCCGTTCTGAACAGAGAAGTTCCATCAGGTGGACTGCCTGTGGATGTCGGTTGTGTTGTCTTCAATGTCCAGACAGCGCTTGCCATAAGGGACGCTGTCTGTGAAGGGAAGCCCCTCATTGAAAGGGTATTAACAGTAACAGGGCTTGTACGAAGTCCTAAAAACCTCAGAGTAAGAATTGGAACACCTGTTTCAAAAGTTATTGAATACTGCGGTATCGAAATAACAGAAAAAATAAAGGTAATACTCGGCGGACCTATGATGGGCATCCAGATAAACAATCTTGACATCCCTGTACTGAAAGGAACTTCCGGGATACTCATTCTTCCCGAAGAGATTCTCCCGGAAGAAATCCAGCCGTGTATAAGATGCGGGAAGTGTATAGAGGCGTGTCCTATGCTCCTTGTCCCTGCAGAACTTGGACGATATGCAGAAAACAAAAGATGGGATAGATGTGCTGAGTTTAATGTAGCCGACTGTATTGAATGTGGATGTTGCACATATATCTGTCCGGCAAAAAGGCCTCTTGTAGACCTATTTAAATGGGCAAAGGCAGAGATAAGAAAGGCGCAAAAATGACAGAAATAAGATGTTCACCACATATACATAGCAGAGAGACGACAAAAAGTATTATGTGGAGTGTTATTATTGCCCTATTGCCTGCAACCTTTGGGAGTATATACTTCTTCGGTCCAGATGCCCTTAAGCTTATTATTGTATGTATCCTATCCTGCTATATAGGAGAGGTTGTAAGTAATCTGATATTCCGCAGAAAACTCAAGTCATTTGATGGAAGCGAGGTTGTTACAGGACTTCTTCTTGCTTTTGTTCTTCCACCTTCATTCCCTCTGTGGATGGCAGGGATAGGTGGTTTTCTTGCGATTTTTCTTGTAAAGGAACTCTTCGGTGGAATTGGGTTTAACATATTCAACCCTGCACTTGCTGCACGTGCAATACTCACTGTTGCCTACCCTCTGGAAATGACACAGTTTACCGCACCTCTATCATACAGGGTGGATGCCATAACAACAGCCACCCCACTGGGAATACTTAAAGAAGGACTTGGGGAAACACTCCCATCCCTCTGGCAGATGTTTATCGGTAACAGGGCAGGATGCCTTGGAGAAACAAGTATCCTTCTTTTACTCATCGGTGCGATTTTCCTTCTATACAGAAGGATAATAACCTGGCACATCCCTTTATCATACATACTCACTGTGGCAGTCATCACAGCAGTTGTGGGCCAGAACCCACTATTCCATATACTTGCCGGCGGGCTGGTGTTAGGTGCTTTCTTCATGGCTACTGACTATGTTACATCCCCTATAACTCCAAAGGGTAAAATAATCTTCGGTATTGGCTGCGGTATAATTACTTCTCTGATACGACTTAAGGGAAGTTATCCTGAAGGGGTCGCATATTCTATAATATTTATGAATATGTTTGTTCCATTGATTGATAAATATACAATGCCTAAAAAGTTCGGATATGTAAAGAAAATATGAGTATATTTCCCTCGCCCCACTGGGGAGAGGGTACGGATGAGGGGTCCTTTCTTATCCCCCCCTCGCCCCACTGGGGAGAGGGTACGGATGAGGGGTCCTTTCTTATCCCCCCCTCGCCCCACTGGGGAGAGGGTACGGATGAGGGGTAAAAGGTGAACAAATGAAGAAAAAAGATATCATAACAGGACTGGTGGTAATACTCTCAATAACAGCACTCTCCGGCTATCTGCTTGCACAGGTATATAAAATAACAAAGCCGAGGATTGACGAGCAGAAGAAACAAGAAGAGCAGCGGCTCTATAAAGAGATATTCCCTGAAGGCGCTGAATTTGTTGAAGAGAAAGAATATGTGGCTGTTTACGATGGCAATAAAAATCCAATAGGAAGGGTGTATCAGATAGTCCAGGCGGGCTATGGCGGTCCTGTTGTGATAAAGGTTGGATTTGACACAGAAGGTAAGGTAAAAGGTGTCAGAATCCTTGAACAGTCAGAAACACCAGGACTTGGCGCAAAGATAACAGAAAAGACATTTCTTGACCAGTTCTCCGGTAAGACAGGTAATGAACTTTACCTGAAAAAATACAACAAAGAAGGAAAGATAGACGCCATTACAGGGGCAACAATATCATCAAGGGCTGTCTCAGAAGGGATACTTAAACTGCAGGAAAAAATAAAGTTAGAAAAGACAGCCGATACTGTTACAGGAGCAACCACAAAAGAGGCAGGATATGAAAAAACTGATTGAACCGAAGAGTTTTTCTGCGGGTCTATGGAAGGAAAACCCTATTTTCTTTCTTATGCTCGGACTCTGTCCCCTGCTCGCTGTATCATCATCACTTAAAGACGCTATAGGAATGGGTGTTGCTTTCATCTTTGTCCTTACAGGGTCAAACATCACGGTATCCATAATAAGAAAGGTTGTACCTTCACATATAAGAATACCTGTATTTATCGTCGTAATAGCCACATTTGTCACAATCGCTGATTATTCACTGGCTGCATATCTTCCAAAACTGCACAGAAATTTAGGTGTATATCTACCACTTATGGTGGTCAACTGCATAATACTGGGCAGGGCAGAAGCATTTGCATCAAAGAACAATCTCATAAATTCAGCACTTGACGGACTTGGTATGGGTATCGGCTTCACACTGGCAATAATCATAATCGCATTTTTAAGGGAACTGCCAGGACAGGGAACACTACTGGGTATTAATATCCTTGGAGAAAACTACAAACCATTTCTCATAATGATTATGCCACCGGGAGCGTTCTTTGTGATTGGCTTTTTAATCGCACTTAAAAACAGTATAGGAGGCAGAAAGAAATGTTAAACGAAATGAACCTCGGGCTTATATTCCTTTCTGCTTTTATTATCAACAACATCCTTTTGATAAGGTTCTTAGGACTCTGTTCTTTTATAGGTATATCCACCAATCTCAAGTCATCAGCAGGTATGGGAATTGCGGTTGTATTCGTCACGGTTATGGCTTGCAGTATCAGCTGGGCTGTATATCAGTACCTGCTTATCCCATTCCATTTAGAATATTTAAGAACCGCCACATTTATCCTCACAATTGCTTCTTTTGTCCAGTTTGAAGAGATACTTATCAGAAAGAAAGTTCCTGCACTCTACAAAGCATTCGGGATATACCTGCCACTTATCACGACAAACTGCGCCATACTTGCCTCTGCATTTTTAGGGATTGACTATAAGTTTTCCTTCATACAGAACCTTGTATTTGCGTTTGGTATATCATCCGGCTACTGCTTTGTTATAGTCCTTTTTGCTTCCATAAGGGAACGGATAGATACATCCCCTATCCCATCATCTTTCAGAGGTATCCCCATCGCCTTCATCATTGCCGGTCTTATGAGTTTAGCATTCCTCGGCTTCAAAGGCCTGTTCAAACTGTAAAGTTATTCCGAATAGGCAGGAAAATAATTTGATACCTGTACCTTTATCTTATATAATTTTACTGGTAGATAAATTTTTATATTGCCCCCTTGAGCAATTATAAGGGAAATAACTTATGATAGAGGAAAAATTTCCTTTGGACCTTACATTTATAGTAAACGAACAGGGAAAAACACTCAAAGATAGATTTAATCAATTAATAAAAGATTGCAGATTTTTTGATTGTCTGGTTGCATATTTCTACATAAGTGGATTTCATACCATATATAAGGCACTTGAAAAAACCGAGAGAATAAGAATTCTAATCGGGATTGGAACAACGAAAGAAACATATGATTTAATAAGAGGCGCAGGAGAGAAATCCCCGCATATATTCTATCTTTCCCATTCAGAAACAAAGCAAAAGATTGAAGATATAGTTGAAAGTGAAATGGCAGATTCAGAAGATAGCCAGAATATTGAAGAAGGGATTCAGAAGTTTATTAAATGGATACAAAATAAGAAACTTGAAATCCGGGCATATCCTACTCAAAATATTCATACAAAATTATATATTATGACTTTCAAGGAAGGAGATAGAGATATAGGTAGAATTATTACCGGCTCAAGCAATTTTACACAATCAGGGCTTGAAGATAACCTTGAATTCAATGTAGAACTTAAAAACCCTGCAGATTATAAATTCGCAAAGAAAGAATTTGAAAAATTATGGGGAAAAGCAGTAGATGTTAGTGAAAAGTATATCCAGACAATAAAAGAAAAGACATATCTTAATCCAGATATAACTCCCTATCAACTCTATCTTAAATTTTTATACGAATACTTCAAAAACGAATTGAGTAGAACCGATGAAATCTTTGAAAGATATTTACCCCAGGACTTTAAAAAGTTTGAATATCAAAAGCAAGCGGTCCTGAACGCCAAAAAAATCCTTGAAGAATATGGTGGGGTCTTTATTTCTGATGTTGTAGGACTTGGAAAAACATATATATCTGCAATGCTTGTTGGACAACTTGATGGAAGAACAATTGTAATAGCACCACCTGCACTTCTGGATAAAAAAAATCCTGGTTCCTGGCCCAATGTCTTTGATGACTTTCATATTCAAGCGAATTTTATATCTACTGGTAAACTTGATGACGCAGAAGGATTGATGGAACAAAGAGAATATAAAAACATTATTATAGATGAATCCCATAAATTCAGGAATGAGAGCACAATAAGTTATGAAAAACTTATGGAGATATGTCGTGGAAAAAGAATTATCCTGGTCTCCGCAACTCCATATAATAACTCTCCGAAGGACATACTATCTCAGATTAGATTATTCCAACCCACGAAAAAGAGCAACATACCCGGTGTTCCCAATCTTGAAGATTTCTTTGGTCAACTGGTAACAAATTTAAGAAATGTAAGCCGTAAAGATGATTATAGTAAGTTTCTTGAGATAACAAAAAAGAATGCTCAGCAAATTCGCAATAAGGTTTTAAAATACATAATGGTAAGAAGAACCAGAAGTGAAATTGAAAAATACTTTGCTGATGATCTGAAGAGAAACAATATCAAATTTCCTGAGATAGAAGACCCAGCACCATTCTACTATCAGTTAAACGAAGAAGAAGACCGTATATTTATGGATACAATTGAGTTGATAACTCAAAAGTTTACCTATGCCCGTTATACGCCTCTACTTTACCTTACCAAACCCATTTCTCAACTTGAAACACAAGCCCAGAAAAATATGGGTGGATTTATGAAAGTTCTCCTTGTGAAACGACTTGAAAGCAGTTTTCACGCATTTAGAAATTCTATAGAACGATTTATAAGTTCCTATGACAAATTTATTAAAGAGTATAAAAACGGCAATGTTTACGTAAGTAAGGATTATATAAACAAAATTTTTGAGTTATTAGAAGATGGTGCTGATGAAGCAATTCAGAAACTCATTGATGAAGGTAAAGCAGAAAAATATAGCGCTAAAGATTTCAGACCTGAGTTTTTACAAAATCTTGACAATGACTTTTATATTCTGAAACAAATAAAATCAATGTGGAAAAAGGTAAAGAGAGACCCTAAAATCACAACCTTGCTGGATAATTTAGGCAAACATCCTCTTTTAAAAGATAAAAAAATTGTTATTTTCACAGAATCCAAAGAAACCGCAGAATATCTGACTGAAAATATAAATGATAGATTAGAAAACATAGCACTTCTATTTCATGGAAGTTGTCCGGAAGCGGTAAGAGATGCTGTAATAGATAATTTTGATGCGAAAGCAAAGAAAAAGAAAGATGATTATAAGATACTTGTTTCAACAGAGGTCCTTTCAGAAGGTGTAAATCTTCACAGGTCTAACATTGTCATAAACTACGACATTCCATGGAATCCTACGAGGTTAATACAGAGGATTGGTAGAATAAACCGTGTGGATACCTCTTTTGATAAAAT
>Ga0209409_1000903_pt1 | contig 28198 bp, 19 predicted proteins | sample AD_JPNMR1_MetaG_FD_184424 | JGI IMG/M metagenome (GOLD analysis project Ga0209409, IMG submission 184424) | Active sludge microbial communities of municipal wastewater-treating anaerobic digesters from Japan - AD_JPNMR1_MetaG (SPAdes) (version 2) | ecosystem: Engineered > Bioreactor > Anaerobic...
CAAAATTCTTTACTTCTTTTAACTTTTACTTTTTCTTCATCTTTTTTGTAATTTTCAAAGATTTTTTTTGATTCTAACCATTTATTTTGATATTTTTTCTTTTTTATTTACTTCTTTTACACTTTTTATCCTGAATTTTTTGTCATTTCTAAAGTGGGTAATATAATCTATTTTCTACCACAAATTTATTATCCTGCAAGAAGGTTAACCAGATGTCTCTTTATTCTGAATCCAAATAACTTTATTTTGATTTCGTTTATTCCGATTACTTTAATAAACATTCTGAGTTTAAATATTTACTTGATTTGATAAATCACATAGATTGGTATGTTATTGCTGAATTTGGCAATCCTCATGTAGGTAGAGCTGGTTATTCTCGTCAATCTTTACTTAAGGCTATGCTCGTTCAAAAGGTTAAAGGTTTAATACTAGAAAGTTGATTCGCTTCCTTAACTCGTTCCTTTATTTCTCTTAAGCTATAGGTTTTAACCCTATTACTAACTTCTTTCCTTGCAAATCTACTTTTCTTCTTTTAAGAAGTCTTTTGCTACTTTTTTACTCGATGATATTATCGCTTCTACCGTTAAAAGAGGTATCAACGAAGGTATCTTTGATCCTAATAACCTTTGTATTGATTCTTACCCCGTCACTTTTTGTTCCTTTTTCAGCAATAAGAAGAGCCAGGGTAAGTTAAATATTTAATGAGTACTATAACTCTCCACTTGATTATGATTTCGGTGTTAAAGCTGTTTCACTGGAATGTTTTTATTCCTTTTTTTCCTTCAAAATTCTTTACTTCTTTTAACTTTTACTTTTTCTTCATCTTTTTTGTAGTTTTCAAAGATTTTTTTTGATTCTAACCATTTATTTTAATACTTCTTCCTTTTTATTTACTTCTTTTACACTTTTTATCCTGAATTTTTTGCCATTTCTAAAGTAGCCATATAAATTTATAGTCATTTTAGGAATTTTAAAATGTACAACTTAATGACCTTTTTAAGATGATTGTAGTTAACTTTTATTGTATATCTTATAATCTATTAGATAGCACGATTTATTATTCCATAAAAAGGTTAGCAAGCTGTCTTTTTTCTAACACATTTTAACTCAATTGTGACTATAGACGATTAGCCTGTTTTCCACATTTAAATGATCATAAAAATGATAAATTAAACTATTTTAATCAATCTATTTAAAGTTTTGTTTGTCTAATGATACAAGTGAAATATACGTTCTTTAAATCTATATTTTATTGATTGATATGACTAACACAACTTCTTCTAGATTTATCAAAGCTGTTAAAATTAAAGCAACTTTAAAACCTTTATGTCTTTTCTATGGTTTTTTGGCTTATAATGGGGTATAGATAGTTTGGTTGGTTCTCCTAAGACTCTGATTTATGAGATAGCAACTTACTACTTTTATTTAACTTAAATATTCAAATAGATAGTTATTCAATAAATTTATTGTTCATATCTTTACTTTTATTCAAAATTCATGGCTTCTTTCAATCATAATATTTTATTCATTTTTAAATTTTTAAAAAACTGTTTGATTTTATTTTGTTATTTTCCTTTTTCCTTAACCTCTTTTATTTCTTTTTTATTTGTATTTTAGCCATTTCTTCTAACATACATAGCTTACATAAAATATTTAGTAAAATATTCATATTGTAAAAGAATAAAAATATAGATCATAAACTTACTATTTTTATTTTTAAATTTCAAAAGCATATGCTATAAAAATAGCTTAATGAGTTGGAAAACTCTTATTTCAAACTTGTTTATAAAATTTTACCCTTTTATACCGCTAGTTACCAAACTTTTCACAAACAAATCTTGAAGTAAAAAGAAAAGAAGCAATGTCGGAATAGCGATCATTAACGTTCCTGCCATTATGACACCCCAATTACTTGTAGCTTCTGATGAAATTAACATCTTCACACCTATTTGTGCGGTTTTCATTTTATCATCCATAGTGATGATTAAAGGCCATAGATACATATTCCAAGCATAAACAAAATTAATTATTGAAGCCCCTGCTATCATCGGACCTGATAAAGGAATCAATATTTTCCTAAAATATTGCATAGGAGTTGCGCCATCAATTTTTGCAGCATCTTCCAATTCAGTTGGAATAGTCAAAAAATGTTGCCGGAATAAAAATGTGTTAGTTGCCGATGCTGTAAATGGAATGATCAAGGCATTATAAGTATTGACCCATCCAAATTTTGACATAATCATAAATAAAGGCAAAATCATCACCGTTTCTGCAGGTAAAAATAAGGTTATGAAAAGAGCAAAGAAAGAGATATTTTTTCCTTTAAAGTTAAATGCAGAAAAGGCAAAAGCAGCTAGCGTTCCCGTTACTAATTTTCCCATAGTTATGCAGGAAGCAACTATCAATGAATTCAAAAGCATTCTAAGTAAAGGGACACTTGCTAAAGCATTTTTGTAATTATTAAGATTCAAACTTGAAGGGAAAAATTTTGGTGGATATGAAAAAACTTCAGTCGGCTCCATAAAACTCATAGAAATAGCTAATATAAAAGGTGAAAACATAACCAAAGAAAAAATAATTAAAGCAACTTCTATCAAAAAATAATTCAATTTTCGCTTTGTGGATCTTTTCAATTTCTCCATCCTCCTCTATTGGTAGCTAACTGTTTTTTCACCAAATTTAAAATATAGGAAAGTAATTAGAGACATAATTAGGAATAGGATAACACTTTCAGCAGCTGCTAAGTTCGTCTTATAGAAAAAAAACGCATCCTGATACAATTTATAGGTTAAGGTTGTAGTGCTTCCAAAAGGACCTCCTCGAGTCATTATATCAATTATTCCGAAAGATTCAAACATAGCATCTATTATGTTCATGATTACTAGATAAAAAGTAATTGGGGAAAGCATAGGAAATTTTATCTTCCATATTCTTTGCCATGCATTAGATCCATCAATTATTGCACTTTCTATAACTTCTTCAGATATTGATTGAAGACCTGCCAAATAAAATATAATCGAATAGGGAAGCATTTTCCATATTCCAGCAATTATAACTGAAATAAGTGCATAGGGAATCTCAATTACCCAATTAATATTTTTCCCAATAATTCTTGATAAAAAATAATTGACATGTCCAGCTACAGGATTTAACATAAACAACCATAATGCTCCTCCTATTGTAAATGAAATAGCATAAGGTACAAATATCAAGGTCCGATAAATTTTTACTCCAACAACTTTATTATCTAGAAGTACAGCAACAAGATATCCTAAAAAAATCACGCTTACGACTGTTGCACAAATATATATTAAAGTAACTTTAAATGCTTCAAGGAAGGATTCACTATGAAAAAGGTTTAGGTAGTTCTGCAATCCCACAAATATTTTCTTCTGTCCAAAAAGAGAAGTCTTATAAAAACTCAATAAAAAAGAATTAATCGCTGGCCAATAAATAAATAGTATGATAATTAAAAAAGTTGGTATTAGTAATAGATAAGGCGTGTATTTCCCCCATTTCATCAATTTCACTCCTCCAAAATTCCAGGGAAGAAAAGATTCTTCCCTGGATAACTTTTTTGAGTATTCTTCATTAATGTTGATATATGGAGTTATATTCTTTTATCAGTTTAGTTACCTCTTTTTCTGCCCAAGCCAAAGCTTCTGCAGGGGTCATTTTACCTGCTGCCATTCTTTCATATGCAGTTTCTATAGTATCGCGTGCTTGTTGGAATACACCCATAATTGCTCCGGCAGTATTATAATCCTTTTTTGCTAATAATAATTGCAAAAGAGAAGTGAAATAGTTAGGATTTTCTGCATAGAATCGTTCGTAATGCAATCTTTTAACTGCGTCCTTTCTAGTAGGAAAGTATCCAGTCCCTTTGTGCCACAATATTTGTTGTTCTTCCTGAGTTACAAATTTCATGAATTCCCATGCCGCTTTAGTTTCACTATCCGGATGACCTGCTATCAACCACAAACTGGCTCCTCCTATCACTGGTCCTCCAGAGACGCTTGCATCTGGTACAGGCAAAAATGCGGTTCCTAGAGTATAACCATTTTTTGTCAATGCTTCCTCAAATATTCTTACATCAGATGTTGAAGTAAATAACATAGCAGCTTTTCCAGAAATAAAATTTTCATCAGAAGCTGACCAATCTTCTCTAGCTGTATTGAGGATCAATCCTTCTTTATTCAATTGATCAAACAGCTCAAATATTTTTAGACCTGCTTCATTGTTGAAAACAGCTTCCGTTGCTCTTCCCGTTCTTCCGTTGTTGTTATTTACAAAAGGAGCATCCGCAGCCGCCATTAGTTGTTCAATAACCCAAGAATGAGTTGGCCAAGTTAGTCCATATTGAAGTGTTTGACCCTTTGCATCTTTTTTTGTAAGAATTCTGCAATATTCAATTACTTCTTCATATGTTTGAGGAGGTCTATTTGGATCAAGACCTGCTTGTTCAAAAAGTGTTTTGTTGTAGTATAGCAAGCAAGTAGAAGAGTTAAAGGGCATTGAATATAGCTTCCCTTCTACTGTATAATAATTCAAAATCGGTTCCAATAGAACAGCAACATCATAAGATTTATCTTGATCAAGCAAATCTTGTACCGGAACAATTACACCACTATCTATCATTAATCTAGTTCCTATCTCATATATTTGAACTATATGAGGAGCATTGCCTGTCTGTACCGCAGCGACAAGTTTATTTAGTGTCTCAGGATAACTTCCTGTATACTGAAGTTTTACTTTGATATCTGGGTTAAGTGCTTCAAAGTCTTGGATCATATTCTGAATTAGAGGTACCTTGTCACTCTCCATAGCATGCCAAAATTCAATCGTTGTAACAGAAAATGTAAACCCTGCCAAAAGTAAAACAGATAAAAATAACAACACAAAACGTTTCATAAAGACACCTCCCTTTTGTTATTTAGCTTTTATTTATAAACCCAATAATATACAACAACATTTTAACTTTAATCACAAATAAAGTCAAACTCGTTTAAGAGCTTTTAAGAATAAACTAAACTAAATATCTGTAAATACATGTCAATAAAGAAGAAAATCATAAATTTTCATTTGTTTTAAGTAAAGATTAAATAATATGAATGTTTTATGATGAATGTATACTATATCTTTTAAACACAATTATTTTGTAATAGTTCATTAATCAATCAATCATATTATTAAACGTTATTTTTATCACTTTCACATATACTTATTAAATCAATAATTTTGTTATAAATTAAAAAATTTTGGGTTTGTTGGAACAAATTTAAATTTTTGAGAAGTACTTTTAGGAACTAGTAATTTAAGAACTTGTCCTTTAAAATCACATTCAATTATCTTTCTTGAAGAATCATAAATATAGCTTTTTTGAGATATAACTTCTAACCCCTTATTGCTGACTTCAATTTCTTCTGGTCTAAAACATAATTTATATAAACCATCGGGAAGATTAACTGAAAAGGTCTTGAAAATTTTTCCTCCAACTATTTCAAGATCTATTATATTCAATCCCAATCTTGATAAGAGTTCCATAACTTTAATGTTTATTGGATTATTGTATACTTCAAATGTTTCTCCATATTGTAGTATTTCACCATTATCTAAAATCATAATATAATTACTTAGAGCAATCGCATCTTCAGGGTCACTAAAAACAGCAACGGTTGTTTTACTTAAGTCGGTAATAAATTTTTTTAATAACGTTCTCATTTCGATATGCAATTTTCTGTCAAGCTGGCTTAAAGGTTCATCTAGAAGTAATAAATTACACTCGTTTAATTTTTCCCTTCCAAGGGCAATTAATTGTTTCATACCTTCAGGAAGTTCACTTGGCTTAAATTCTAAATAATTTGGAAGCCCGTCTAGTTCTTGAGCAACATTGGTAGCTTCTACGTACACTTCTTTTTTCTTTTTTCCTCTAATATATAAAGGAAATCCCAAATTAAGCTTTGAATCAAGGTGAGGAAAGAGAGCGTAATTTTGAAATACGAATCCAACCTTTCTATCTTTGGGAGAATAATCATCAATTCTATGCGAGCCTAATAGTATTTTTCCAGAATCTAGTTTTATTAATCCGGCAATAGTTCTTAAAAGAACAGTTTTTCCTGATCCTGAAGGCCCTAACACCGAAAGTACATCTCCACCACCAAGTTCAAAAGAGATATTTTTAAGTTCAAATGTGCCTACGTGAGAACATACGTCTTCTAATTTTAAAGCATATTTATTAGCTGTTGATATCATTTTAAATCACCTCCTTTCTGATTTCAGAAGGTAATTTTTTCGCTAATAATAAAATAGTTAATAAATTAAGAAAAATATATGTATAATAAGTAGTATATTTTGTTGAAAATTAAATTAGGTTATGAAGGAAATTGTCGTACAATATTTGAACATTGTAGAACGATTTTTAAAAAGGTAAGTATGTAAAGAGTGGGGAAAAATATTCTTAAATAATTAAATATTGTATTAAATTATTCAACATATTATATCATTTATGTGTAAATTTTAAGAATGATTTTTCTTTGTATGAACTCTTAAAAAAACTTGATATGATATAATTACAACGTAATCAGTGAGACGATTATATATTTTTGATGCAAAATAAATTGTTTAGTCACTTTAGAAATGAAGATTTTCTAAAAAAGAATTTCGAATTTATAAAGCGAGAAAATTAGACGAATGTAGGAGGAAAATATGGAAGAGAATATTTTTAAAAGTGGTTTTGTTACTGTGGCTGGAAAACCAAATGTTGGCAAATCCACATTAATTAATGCATTGATGGGTCAAAAAGTTGTCATTGTATCTGAAAAACCTCAAACTACAAGAAATAGAATAAATTGTGTTTTAACTGAAGATAATTATCAGATCGTTTTTGTGGACACACCGGGGATACATAAACCTTTAAGAAAAATTGGAGAATATATGTACAATATTGCTGTTCATGCTCTTGAAGGAGTAGATTTGATACTATTTGTGACCGACGCAACAGAAGGAATAAGAAAATCAGATTTGAGGGTAGCAGAGGTAATCAATGCTTCTAATATTCCTACTATATTAGTTGTTAATAAAATAGACAAGCTTAGAGATAGAAGCTACATCCAAAATATGATTAATCAAATAGAAGATGTTTGTAATAATATTGTTGAAAGTATTCCTGTCTCAGCTGTTACGGGAGAAAATCTTTCTGAACTTAAATTAGCAATTATTGGACATTTACCATATGGGCCGCAGTACTATCCTGAAGATATTATTATTGATAAGCCTTCTAGATTTATTATTTCTGAAATAATACGTGAAAAGGTATTTAATCTAACTAGAGAGGAGATTCCCCATTCAACTGGCGTCGTAGTAGAGGAATTGAAAGAAAGAGAGAATGGAGTTTTGTATGTAAGAGCAGAAATATATGTTGAAAGAGAGAGTCAAAAACCTATAATTATCGGAAAGAACGGAAACATGATAAAAAAAATTGGAGAACTTGCAAGAAAAGATATTGAAGAATTATTTGAAACAAAGGTTTATCTTGATCTATATGTAAAGGTAAGAGAGAAATGGAGAGATAATGAAAACATATTAAATAAAGTAATGGGATACAATGAAGAAGCTATAAGAAAAGTTAATAAAAAAGCGACAAGATAGATTAAAGATTCAAGAAAAGCTAACAGATAATTACATAATATAATTAATCAAAGTGCCGATTCTTTCTATTTTGACTTCCACTTTGTCTCCAATTTTCATTTGTCCTACACCTGAAGGCGTTCCTGTTGCTATAACATCTCCTGGTAAAAGAGTCATTATTTTTGAGATAAAACTAATAAGTTCTTCTACAGAGAATATCATACAATTGGTATTGGAATTTTGTTTTATTTCACCATTTAATAAAAGTTGTATATCTAAATTGTTGGCATTTATATCTGTTGTAATAAAAGGTCCAAATGGCGCAAATGTATCAAACGATTTGGCACGGGTCCATTGCCCATCTTTCTTTTGTAAATCACGTGCAGTTACATCATTGAAACATGTATAACCTAAAATATGTTTATTTACTTCTTCTATTTCTAGATTTCTTGCCTTGTTTTTAATTATTACACCCAACTCTGCTTCATAATCTACTTGCCTACTCATTGAAGGATAGATAATATTATCGAGAGGACCAATGACAGCAGTCGAAGGTTTTATAAAAATAATTGGCTCCGTTGGTAGTTTATCTTTCATTTCTTCGGCATGATCACGATAATTTAAACCAACACATACTATTTTACTTGGAGTGCATGGGTGCAATAGCTTTACTTCTGATAGGTGATATACTTCATTAGTTATTTCGAACTCATTAAATATATCTCCCTTGATAACTTGAATTTTTTCTTCTTCTAAAATTCCATAACTGATTATAGTATCTTTCATAAATCTGACGTATTTCATGCCCTCTGCCTCCATAATCGCTAATTTTTCAATATTTTTAGTCTAATCTAAAAGCCTTATCAGCTTCAATGATATCTTTTGCGACATCGACTAGCTTTTTATTAGAATTTCTACTTTTTTTCTGCAAAAATTTCATCGCATCATCCTCTTTTAGTTGCAATCGTTCCATCACTATTCCCTTTGCTTTTTCTATAATTTTTCTTGATTCTAAAGCATCCTTAGTTTCTTCTAATTCTTTTTTAAGCTTATTAATTTCTTCAAATTTTGAAATAGCGATTTCTATTGCGGCTTTTAAGTCAGATTCATCGATAGGCTTTATAAGATATCCCAAAACACCTATTTCTGAAGCTCTTTGGATTAGTTCTTCATCATCATACCCACTTACAATTAACGAAGGAATGTTCATCTTTTGATTAATTATATCTAATGCCTCAAGTCCGTCTAAGATCGGTAAATTGATGTCTGCAATAATTAAATCGGGTTTTTTTTCTAATACAATATCAATTAGTTCCTTTCCATTTGTGGCTTCACCTATCACAATACAACCTAAACTTTCTAAATTGCTTTTTAATCCCATTAGTATAAGAATTTCATCTTCAGCAACTACCACCTTTAAATTTTTCATATACTTCCCCCTCAACATTACATTAGAATATTCCTTATTATTCATTAATAGAAACTTGCTTAGCGGGAATTTCTATAATAATATTAGCACCATTATTATTTTTTATTATAATGTTTCCAGCTAATTGCTTAGTAACTATTGAATGTACAATTGATAGTCCTAACCCATTACTTTCGTTAATATCAAAATGTTCAGGAAATCCTATGCCGTTATCTGAAATTTCTATTAGTATTGATTCATGATGATATCTACAAACAATTATAATTTCGCCACTTTCTCTTCCAATAAACGCATATTTCAAACTATTTGTTACTAGTTCATTAACAACTAAAGCTATAGTTGAAGCTTTACTATAGGAAACAAAAACATCATCTAATTCAAGTTTAAATTCGATACCCTTTCTTGTATTAATCATAAATTGTACGATGTGGATTATCATGTCTTTTAGATTAATGATACTTCTGCCTAATTTATCTTTTGCTAACAAATCATGTACCGCAGAAATACTTTTTATTTTAGAAATTAAATCGTCTAACATCCCTATTATATCCTTTTGGGATCCTTTTTTTATGGAAGTTTTATACAGAGAGATCAAACTTATTATAGATTGAAGGTTGTTTTTTATTCTATGGTGGCTTTCCCTTAATAGCACTGAATTCCCAATTAATTTGGTATTGTGGATTGCCAAAGCAGTTTGATGAGCAATTGTTTCTAAATATTTTATTTCTTCTTCAGTATACAAATGATAATCTTTATAATAAATTTGAATAATTCCACTTAAACGTGATCTTATGTAAAACGGAACACAAATTAAGCTGCAGATATCGTTATTTAGTCTAAAAAATCTTTCAAAACCTTTGTCTCTTTTAGTGAAATAATAAACTCTTTCTTCATCAATCAATTTCAATATTTCAGCTTCATTAGAAATAAATTCGATACTTTTATTGCTCTTATAAATAGATTTATCAATTAAAGTAGAAGTTTCTTCATCTATTAAAGAAATCTCACATGCGTCTGCTCTTGTTGCTTTAGCAGTATTTTCTGCTAATAAATTTAAAAGATCATTTAATTCATATTCTGACGTTAAGTATTCTACTGCTTCGAAAACAGAATCTATCAATTGATTATCATTAAAGTCTGAACTATTGTCATTTAGATTTACACCAATAATTTTGTCTATCAATTTCTTAGGATTATTTTTAACCTCATCTGAACTGAGAATTTCTGTTATCTCTCCTTCGTTGAGAATGGCAATTCTATCGGCTATTCTTAAAGCATCTTCCCATTGTTTTGTTATATAAATTACGCTTTTTCCTTCACTTTTGTGCCTTTTAATCATTGAGTGTAAATTTCTCAAGGAAGTTAAAGAAATATTTTCTGAAGGTTCATATAAAATTACAACATCTGGATTTAAAGAAAATGCTCTAACGAATGCGAGATTCTTCTTTTCTTCTAAAGTTAATTCTTTTACTTTAGTATTAGGAGGAATATTTAGATGATACTTTTTAAAAGTGTCTAAAATAATTTTATTTGTTTTTCTTTTACTATAAAAAAAATAAGATTCTTTATTAAAAGAGATATCTAAAAAAAGATTTTCTGCAATTGACATATTTTCTATTAATTTGGGTTTTTGATTTATAATTTCTATTTTATTTGTTTTCAATTCAAATAAGTCAAATGATAAAGGATGACCTTTATGCAATAGTAAACCTTCAGCAGGCAAATCACCGATCATTCCATAAATGATAGAATTTTTGCCCGAACCATCTTGTCCTACAATGAAAATAATTTCTCCCTTTTGAAGTTTTAAATTAAAATTAGTCAAAACTTCATAATCCTGATCTTTTACAGAAAAATTTAAGAACTCCAAAATATATTCACTCATTTTTCACCTTAACATTATGAAAAAATATAGTTACTTTATCAATTATACCAAACTTAATAATTAATATAAATATTTAAAGAATCATCGCATTTTGTAAATAAAAAGTTTTGTTTTTAGTTTAGAAGTTCTTTGATTGTAATCAGGTAAAATTTATTAATGTTGAGAAAAAATTACTATAAATTCTTTTGATAAATTAATAAACCTCAGAATTAATTTTATTGAATTGCTATAATTTTGGTCAATATTGACGAATAATTAAGATTTTGTCAGTTAATCATTTATAATTCTATAAGATTTCTTGTAATCCGTTTTAATCGTTTTTAAATGAGTTTGACAAAAAGCACAAAAAATGATTATATTAATTCAAATGATTTCTTTCATACTCATGAAATTGGTGTGAAGAAAGTAAGTTTAATATAAAAGTAAGGTTATGAATGCCTTAACATAATTTTTATTATGTTAGGGCTTTTTTTGTTTCATTTTTTAATTAGTTGTCTAACTATATTATTACTGGAGGTGTTTTTATGAAGCGTTTGTTAGTAGTTTTATTAATTTTGGGTAGTGTGTGTGCGTTTTCTCAAACTTTTTTACTTTCTCCAAAGTCTTTGAACAATCCTTATTGGTTTGCTGCTGAGAATGGTATGAAAGATGCGGCAACTGCATTAGGAGTTCAAGCAATATTTGACGCTCCGATTGAAGCGGATGCAGCGGAGCAAGCCCAAAAGATACAAACCTACATAATTCGCGGAGTTAATGGAATAGGGATATCTCCCAACGATCCTGAAGCAATTAAATTTATAATAAAGACTGCATTAGACAGAAAAATACCTGTTATAACATTTGATTCTGACTCACCTGGTAGTGGAAGATATGTATATTTAGGAACAAATAACTATAATGCTGGATACTCAGCTGGAGAACTTATGAGCTCTCTTATAGATCAATACAAACCGGAAAAAGAAACATTGAATTTTGCAATTTTAACAGGTGGTTTGGCTGCTGTAAATCTGAACGAAAGAATAGCTGGATTTAAAGATGCTATGGAGAATTATTCAATGAAAACTGGTAAAAAAATAGTATATGTAGCAGATCCTTTTCCCTGCAATGATGACACTGCTGTCGCAATTCAAGTACTTACAGATGTGACAAGAAGATATCCTAATTTAGATGGATGGTTTGCTTCGGGAGGGTGGCCTTTATTTGCACCTGTAAACACTGTTGTTAATGCATTAGGAGGGATGGAAAAAGCTCAATCATTACTAACTGTCGGATTTGATACCCTTCCACCAGAATTAGAACTCATAAAAGCTAATGCGTGGAAAGGTCTAGTTGGTCAAAGACCTTATGATATGGGATATTTATCTGTCGTAGTTCTTTACAATATGTATAAAATTGGTGTAGATAAAACTCTACAATTATTACCTCAAGTAACTTTAGAAGACGGCTCTGTGGATTATATTATTGATACAGGAGTTGATGTTGTAACAAAAGATAATGTTGATGAATTCTTCGAATTTGCAAACAAAGTTTATACAAAAAAGTAAATCTATAGTTTCTTTTTCTAAAAAGCAATGGGAATTTTATACTCCCGTTGCTTTCTTTAAAATAATTGCTTTATCTAATAAAAATGTTCTTTGAAATATTTTGATAATACAGATATTTTTGACCATTTACACCTATATTCTTGTAAAATCTATAAAATGAAATAAAAATTAGATCAAATGATTTTTGAAAGCATGGGTAAGCAAATAATAATGAAGAAGTAAAGGAGGAAAATGAATTGGAATTAGTTAAGAAAATATTTGCTGTTAGAGAATTTACCATTTTTTTAGTATTAATTGTCCTGATGCTTTTTTTAGGTATTACAGCAAAAGGATTTTTGTCAGTAGCCAACATTTTCACAATTATCCTAAATGTCTCTTTCATAGGAGTCATGGCTTGTGGCATGACTATGGTTATAATAACTGGAGGTATAGATCTTTCTGTAGGATCTATCTTGGGGCTATCCGGGGTAGTTATGGGTTTATTAATGCACGATTTTGGAGTACATCCACTTGCTAGTGTTTTATCAGGTTTCTTGGTGGGAGTTTTATGTGGACTAGTAAACGGATTTCTCATCACCAAAATAAAAATCCCACCTTTTATAAGTACACTTGGCATGCTGAGTATCGCTAGAGGATTAGCTTACGTTTTAAGTGGAGGTTGGCCAATTTCTCCTTTTCCGCAATCTTTTACTATTCAAGGTCAAGGGATGGTTGGACCAATTCCTGTTCCAGTTTTATATTTTGCTGGAGTAGCCATAATTGCCTATATTTTCTTGAGATATACTATTGTAGGAAGAAGAATATATGCTACCGGCGGCAATTTAGAAGCCGCAAAATTAGTGGGGATAAAAACTGATAGAATATTGATGCTGGTGTACATTATCAACGGATTATTAGCGGCTTTTGCCGGATTTCTAATGACTGCTTGGTTGGGTGTCGCTCAAGCAAATGCAGGGCAAGGTTATGAATTAGATGTAATAGCAGCAACTGTTATAGGTGGTACAAGTTTGCAAGGTGGTGAAGGAACTATTCTAGGAACTGTAATTGGTGCAATAATAATGGGTGTTCTTAGAAACGGACTTATTCTTTTAGGGGTTTCCTCATTTTGGCAGCAAGTTGCTATTGGTTCAGTTATTATCATAGCCGTTGCTTTTGATCAGCTAAGAGGAGGTAAAGAATCATGAAACCTCTTTTAAGAGTTATAGAAGTCACAAAAGAATTTCCCGGTGTAAAAGCTTTGTCAAATGTTTCAATTGATTTTTATCCCGGAGAGGTACATGCCATTGTAGGAGAAAATGGGGCAGGTAAGTCGACTTTAATGAAAATAATTGCAGGAGTCTATAAACCAACAAGTGGGAAAATAATATTCGATGATAAAGAATGTGAGTGGAAACATCCTTCTGAAGCTATTAAGGAAGGAATTGTTACTATCTTTCAAGAGTTATCTGTAATGGAAAATCTTTCAGTAGCAGAAAATCTTTTTTTGGGTTCAGAACCTAAAATGGGCTCTTTTGTCAAATTTGGAAAATTATACACATCCGCAAAAGAATTTTTAAAAGAATTCGATTTGAGGATCAATCCTAATGAAAAATTGGGAAAATTTACCCTTGGAATTCAACAGATGGTTGAAATTGCAAGAGCTACTTATAAAGAATCTAGAGTAATCATTATGGACGAACCTACTTCCTCACTTCCTCAAAAAGATGTAGCAAAATTATTTGAAGTTATTAAACATTTAAAGGAGAAAGGAGTAACCATAATATTTATTTCTCACCGATTAGAAGAAATATTTGAAATCGCAGATAAAGTAAGTATTTTAAGGGATGGAGAACTTATAGAAACAAGAGAAATCTCAAACGTAACAATAGATGAAGTTGTAGAAATGATGGTCGGAAGGAAAATAGAAAATTTTTACATAAAAAAGACACATAAAATTGGTAATGTTGTCTTGAAGGTTGAACAATTGAGTGGGGATGTTTTTGAAGATGTTTCATTTGAAGTTCGTGAAGGAGAAATTTTAGGTTTTTCGGGTTTAATAGGTGCCGGAAGAACTGAAATTATGGAAACCATAATTGGTTTAAGAAAGAAGAAATCTGGACAAATATACATAGATAATGAAGAAACGGAAATTAAAAATCCTCTAGACGCTATGAAATTAGGAATAGGTATGGTACCGGAAGATAGAAAAAGAAAAGGTCTTATATTAATACATTCAGTAAAAGATAATATAACACTTCCCAGTTTAGATAAATTGAAAAAATTTGTATTCGTCAATGAAAAATCTGAAAGAGAATTAACCAAATGGGCTATTGATACTTTCAATATAAAAACTCCTTCTATGAATAGGAAGGTAAAATTTCTCTCTGGAGGAAATCAGCAAAAGGTTGTAGTAGCTAAATGGGTTGCTTTGAAACCTAAAATACTGATATTAGATGAACCAACAAGAGGTATCGATGTTGGCGCAAAAACAGAAATATATGAATTAATATCCGACCTTGCTAACCAAGGGATGGCAATTATTATGATTTCATCGGATTTGCCTGAAATACTGCAAATAAGTGACAGGATCGCTGTTATGGCTTATGGGCATCTAACAGGGATACTTTCCTCCAAAGAAGCTAATCAAGAAAAAATTATGAAGTTAGCTACACAAAAAGAAAAAATTTATGTTTAACAGGAGTTGAATTTATTGAAAATAAGTTTAAAAATTATTTTGGGCTATACTGTGGTTATTACAGCTTTAATCTTAATCCTATTGATTGTAAGATTTTCAATAACTAATGTAGAAAACCAAGGTAATCAAACTATAAATTCTGTAGCTATCCTAATTGAAAATTTAGAATCTTTTCAAGACTTTTTTCATGGTTTTTATAATACCAGCCAAGCAAATATATCTTTAATTTCTTCGGGATATCTTTCAAAATTAAGTGAGGTGGAAAATAATCAAAAAAACTTTGATTTGTATATTTCTGAAGGTAAAAAATTTCTTCTTCAATCAAAAGAATTAAGTGAAAGCTTTATACAAGAAACTTCAAAATTATTCCAGTTATTGGAAAACATAAATCAAGAAGCTCTCGAAATAATTTCACTTATTATTCAAAATAATGAAAAAACCAATCAAATAGCTAAATCTCTTTCTAATAAAGAAAAAGTTGTGCAGGAAATCGAAAATGAAATGAATTACTTATTAAATTATAATTCTACTCGCTTAGAAGAAGAAATAAATAAAATCAAAGACCTTTTAGAAAATATTCCTGAGTGGAATGATTTTGAAGGTAATGAACAAGTTAAACACGATGCTGAAAAAAGAATAAGTTTGGAAGAAATTGGTATTTGGGGTATAGAAAAATTATGGAACAGTTCCTTACTTCCTAATTTTCCACAAGTCGAAGCTAGTATAAATCTTCTTAAACTAACAGCAAGAGAAATATTGATACAAAATAATGTGTCTGAAAAAATAATAGAATCTCTAGATATCCCTATTCAAGATATAAAAAAAATTATTCAGTTTGTCTTGGATGGTGGATATTTCGTTATGAATCCGATTGAAGCCGTCATTCTTGAAAAAACTGTTGATGTATATCGTCAAAATGTAATTAAATACGTTCAGTTATGTTCAGAAAGAGAAAAATTAAGAGATGAAACTTCTTCTTTAACTATTAACTTATCAAAAAACCAAACTGAGGTTCAAGAATTAACCAACGATTTAAGTAGTCTCATCAGTAGTCAATTAATTCCTTCTTTAGAAAAATTTTCTGACTTAGTTGAAAAAGAAATGGATAATATACAAAAATATGCTATTTCAAATGCACAAGTTATTTCCAATAACGCTCAAAATGTTCTCAAGAGCATAAATTCTGTTTATAATAAAACTTTAGTTACTACGATAATAGTTATATGTATTATCATTCTAATAACTTATGTACTAAATCGTTCAATAACCGGGACACTAAAAAATACAAGTAAATTAGCAGATAATATTTTAAAAAAGGATCTTTCACAATTACCAACTCCTTCCTTAAAAAAAGATGAGGTAGCTTTGGTTCATAACGCATTCATTAAAGTTGCAAGCTCTTTAAATAAAACTTTAAATGAGCTAAAAACTTCTACAACAATCCTTATACAAAATTCTGAAAATACTGCATCGGCTGTTGAGGAATATTCAGCAGTTAGTGAGGAAATTTCAGGAGAAGTTAAAAGTTACAGTGAAACCCTCAACGACTCAGTTGATAGATTAATAGAATTAACCTCTTCTTTGAATGAAGTCAAAAATAGATCTGATCTCTTAAGCTGTCAAGCAGAAGAATCCCTTTTAAATGCGGAAAAATTTAAACTTGCTATAAATGAAGAAATATCAAAAATATTGAATGTTGCAGAAGAAAACAAGAAAATTACTAAAGATGTAGAAAAAAATATTTTAGATATGAAAAAACTATTAAAAGTCACTATGGATGTCAGTTCTTTTGTTGAAAATATAAGAACTATCGCTGAACAAACAAATCTATTATCTTTAAATGCCGCAATAGAAGCAGCTCGTGCAGGAGAAGCTGGGAAAGGTTTTGCAGTGGTAGCCGAAGAAGTTAGAAAACTTGCAGAAGACTCAGAAAAAATGGCATTTGATATTAAAGACGCTATTACTAAGATGGAAAGTACTGTAAATACAGTGGTTGAATCAAATATAAATACAAGTAAAAAAGTTGAAGAAAGTGCCAAACAAATTGAGCGATTAAGTTTACAAATAAATAGCGTTAAGGAATATATTGAGAGTATTGTAAATACGGTAGAAATTTTAAAAAACTTTATAGATGATGAAAATCAACTAATAAGTGAAGTAAGTAATGAAACTACAGAAATATCTAAAAAGTTTGAAGACACCTCCCAAGGGCTTCTTATATTTAAACAGAATTTAGAAGAAGTTGCAAGTGCTATGGAGGGATTAACTTTGGAATCTCAAAAACTTTTAGATCTTTCTGATACTATAAATTCTTTGGTAGAGCAATATAGATTGTAAAATTGAATTTATTTTAAATCGTATTTCCAAAAAGGTCATGAGAGAAGGTAGAAAAAATGGGAATAAAAGATCTTAGATTATCACACATTTTAAATCCAAAGAGTGGTAAATCTGTTATTATACCGATTGACCATGGTTTAATAATGGGTAATATAGCAGGACTCCAAGATCCTCTTGGAACTTTAGAAAATCTTATTAGGTTAGGAATAGATGCAACATTGATAAGCCCAGGTATAGCGAAAATTACTACTGATATTTTTTCTTCAAAAGATGCTCCAGGAAGAATATTAACAATCGATTTGCCTTTGTCTTCAACTATTCCTGGAGAAAGTGGAAATATAATTGGACATAAAATAATTGCCAATTTAGAATTTGCTTTAAGAAATGCTATTGATGTAGTTAAAGTTCTGTTACCTTGGGGTGAGAAAGATAGTGTTCAAATGGAGAGTATTGAAGTCGTAGCCACGGTCGCAAATAACTGTGATAAATGGAATATACCTTTAATGGTAGAACCTGTTTTTTGGACAAGTCATACTTCAAAAGAAAAGAAAACATCAGCAAATTTAATTGGACATGCAGCACGAATTGCTTTAGAATTGGGAGCAGATGTTCTTAAAATTCCATATACAGGAAATATTTTAGAATTCAAGGAATTATTGAATAATTTAAAAGTGCCAGTTTTTGTATTAGGTGGTGCTAAGATGGATAGTATAGAAGATATATTAAAAATTGCTAAAGAATCCATTGAAGCAGGGGCAAAAGGAATAGTATTTGGAAGAAACGTATGGCAAAATTCTAAAATGGAATCTCTTATAAATGCTCTTAAAGAAATTGTTCACGAAAACGCTTCGGTTGATGAAGTCATCAAAAAGCATAACTTATTTTAATGGCATTATAAATAATTGATTGATTTTGCATATATAAAAGGAGAAACATGGAATGGATAGAGTAGGCATTACAATTGGTGGAATTATTGTATATGATTATATAAAAATTATTGATAATTACCCTAAAGTCGGGCAATTAGCTAATATATTATCTATGGGCTATTCTGTTGGAGGAGCTGTTCCTAATACTTTAATAGACTTAGCAAGAATGGACAATACTATATTCCTTCAAGCAATAGGAATGATAGGCAATGATGAAGCAGGAAAATATGTATTAGAAATATTAAAAAAGAATAATATAAACACAGAAATGGTATACATACAAAATAACGCTGCAACTTCATTTACTGATGACGTGGTTATAGAGTCAACAGGAGAAAGGACTTTTTTCCATTATCGTGGTGCAAACACATTGCTTGATATCTCACATTTTGATTTTGCTAAGATTCATTCAAAAATTTTACATATAGGGTATCCATTATTATTAGATAGGCTTGACTCAGAAGATATTCAATATGGAACAAAATTAGCCAGGTTATTTTCAATTGCTCAAAAACAAAATATAGAAACTTCAATTGATTTAGTAAGTGAAAATTCTGACCGCTTTTCTAAAATTGTTCCTCCAGCTTTAAAATATACTGATTATTGTACTATAAATGAAATAGAAGCGTCTTTAACAACAAATATACCCCTGAGAAATATAACTGGTAAGTTAATAATAAATAATATGAAAAAAGTTTGTTTTAAACTTAAAGAAATGGGAGTAAGGAGGTGGGTAATAGTTCATTGTCCAGAAGGAACTTTTGCTTTAGATGAGGATGATAATTATTATATACAACCTTCTTTTGATTTACCTAAAGATTATATTAAGGGGACAGTAGGTGCAGGAGATGCTTTTTGTGCAGGAATATTATATTCTGTATATCAAGGCTGGAATATGTCAACAGCTCTTAAAGTTGGAACAGCATCAGCAACTGCGTGTCTTTCAAAATCCGGTACTACCGATGGAATAAGCAATATAAAAAATATGATGAAATTGTTTGATTATTTTCCTCCTCGAAAATTAGGAGAATAAATATAATAATATAGTTAAATAAAATCCCAGTTGAAGTAAATTCGACTGGGATTTTTTTGTTATTAATAGATGAACATATTTTACAAAACTAAGAAAAAAGTTGATAATACAAGTTATTTGTCCTCAAAGTCTCGTAATTATATGTAATTGATTTTAAACACATTTTGATATATAAAGATTTAAATATATAATTTGTATATACAACTTAGGAAAATATAAAATTAGACAGTATACATCTTTTAACATTATTATCATACAAGTTACATTACATGTAATATAAATAACAGTTATGAAATATCTATTACAGAGAATAAAAGGAGTGCAGGCTAATGTATGAAGATTTGAAAAATCAACTTTATGAGGCTCATTTAAATCTAGAAAAATATGGATTAGTTGCATACACAAGCGGGAACGTTAGCGTTCGAGTAGGAAGCCACATTATAATAAAGCCTTCCGGTGTTCCATATGATAAATTAAAGCCTCAAGATATGGTTGTGATTAATATGCAAGGTAATGTTGTTGAAGGTGACTTGAAACCTTCTGTTGATTCTGCAACACATTTGTACCTGTATAATAATTTAGATGATATTGGAAGTATCATTCACACACATTCTCCATACGCTTCGTCTTTTGCCTTACTAAACCAACCTCTTCCTGTATACAGTACAGCTCATGCAGATGTCTTTGGAGTAGAAATTCCAGTCTCTCCATATGCCCCTGTTGGAACAGAAGCAATAGGAAAGGCTGTTGTTGATGTAGTTAATCAAGCAAGAGCAGTTCTCTTAAGTAAGCATGGAGTAATAGTCATGGGTAAAGACATCCAAGAAGCTATACGAAACGCTATATTTTTAGAAGAAGTAGCAAAAACAGCCTATTTTGCTAGAACCATGGGAAATCCAGAACCTTTAGATAAGGAAGAAGCTAAAAGACTTTTTGAATTTCATCATAAAAGTTATGGACAAAAGAAATAAGCAATCTTAAGGAGGAAATGAAAAAGATGTATTTAATAGGAACTGATATTGGAACAACAGGTACAAAGACAGTAATATTGGATGAAAATGGCACTTTGGTATCAAAAGCATATAGAAGTTATAAAGTTAACACACCAAAAGCTTCTTGGGCAGAACAAGAAGCGAAGGTCTGGGTTGAAGCAGTGATTCAAACTTTGAAGGAAAGTTTAGAAAAAGCTAATGTAAATCCTAAAGAGGTAGCAGGAGTTTCGTTTAGCGGTCTGTACGGAGGGTCGGGCGTTCCAGTAGATAAAAATATGAGCCCTCTCTATCCATGCCTTATTTGGATGGATAGAAGAGCTTGGCAAGAAACACAATGGGTTAAAGATAATATTCCTCATGATAAACTTTTTGAAATTACCGGAAATTATGTAGATTCTTATTTTGGATTTACAAAAATAATGTGGATAAGAGATAATTTACCAGACATTTGGAATAAAACGTATAAATTTGTTAGTCCGAAAGATTATGTTATTTTTGAATTAACTGGGGAATTATCAACAGATTATAGTTCAGCTGGAAATCTTGGGGGGATTTTTGATATTAGAACTAAAAATTGGTCTAAAGAAATGGGAGATGCATTAGGAATACCAATAACTATGCTTCCTGAAAAGATCCTTAATTCTCATGATATTGCAGGTTATCTTACTAAAGAAATGTCTACAATGACAGGCTTAATTGAGGGTACTCCAATAATAAGTGGAGGAATAGATGCACCAATTGCTCAATTAAGTGCAGGGATTTTAAATGAGGGAGAACACGTATTTATGGCAGGAACTTCAACTTGCTGGGGAACTCTTTTAAACAATAAAAAACCAACTTCTTCAAAATTAGTTAATTATCCTTACGTAGTCGAAGCAGATAAATTACTTTACACTTTTGGGGGAAGCGCTACAACGGGGGCTTTAGTTGATTGGTTTATTGATGAATTTGGACAACTAGAATCTAATGTAGGTAAACAAGTTGGTATTTCTCCTTATGACCTTCTGGAATTAAAAGCAAAAAAGGTGCCTTTAGGAAGTGAAGGACTATTAGCTTTGCCATATTTTATGGGAGAACGCTCACCTATTTGGGATCCGGACGCAAGAGGAGTTATTCTAGGACTTTCGCTCTATCATCAAAAGCATCATGTATATAGAGCTTTAATGGAATCAGCAGCATACTCTTTGAGACATAACATGGAAACAGCTAAAGAATCTGGTATTAAATTGAATCCAGATTGTTGGATAGTAGGTGGAGTTGCCAATTCAGAATTGTGGACAAAAATATTTGCAGATGTTACAGGATATAACATGATAAAACTTTCTGATAATATCGAGGCACCTTTAGGAGACGCATTTCTTGTAGGTTTAGGGACTGGTATATTTAAAAAACCAGAAGAAATAAAAAAATGGATAAAGATTGAATCAAAAATTGAATCAAAAAAAGAGAATTTCAAGAAATACGATCAATATTACCAACTCTTTTTAGAATTGTATGAAAGCACAAAAGACATAATGCATAAAATATCAAAATTATAGATTTTTAGAAATAATATTTTGAATTTAGAATAGAGTAACCTTAGCTTTCATTACAAGCAGCGATTAAGTTAAAAAATCGTATTTAATCAAAAATGAAAATTATATTATAGTTAACTTTGGAGGTGTGATGATGATAGTAAAAAGAAAACCAAAAATCGGTATTTTAGGAATCATGCAAAAACTGTACGACAAGACTTATCCAAATATTGTAGAAACTCAATCAAATTATGTAAGAAATGTTATTAACGAACTCCAAGATATTGCAAACTTTAAATTCTCAAGACCTGCAAGAGATAGAAAAGATATTGAACAAATAGTTGAAGAATACAACAACGATAAAGAGTTAGACGGAATAATGATTATGATGTTAACTTATAGTCCAGGACAAAGAATAGTACCAGCATTAAAAAATAACAAATTACCAATAATGCTTGCTAATACTCAACCTTTACCTTCTGTTACTCAGGATTGGAATATGGAACACTTAACATACAATCAAGGAATACACGGCGCTCAAGATAACATGAACGCAATTGTTAGATTAGGAATAAATTGTCCTGTTATTAGTGGGGATTGGAAAGATGAAGCGTTCAAAAAAGAGATAGAAGATTGGGCGCTAGCTGCTCAAGCTGCAAAAGCTGCTAAAAGAATCAGAATAGCAGTTATAGGAAGAATGCCGGGGATGGGTGATATTACATTTGATTCATCAGCATTACTAAAAAAGCTTGGAGTTGAAGTTGTTGATGAAAGTATGGGTAAGATATACTCATATTTGGAAAAAGTAACAAAAGAAGAAATTGAAAAAGTTAAGGGAGAAAATGCCAAGAATTTTGAGATTGATCCTAACCTGAAAGAAGAACAATACAACTTTGCCGCAAAGTTTCAAGTTGCAATTGAAAAATTTTTGAAAGACGAGAATTACGACGGATACAGCATATATTTTGATTCAGTAAAAGACGATGGAAGATTTGAACAACTACCTTTAATGGCAGCTTCCAACTTGATGGCAAAAGGCTATGGATATGGAGCTGAAGGAGATGCCCTTGCTGCAACTGCTGTGATATTAGGCCATATTTTGGGAGAAAATGGACATTTTACAGAAATGTACGCAATGGATTTTGAAAGAGACTCTATTTTTATGAGCCATATGGGTGAGGGAAATTGGAAGGTCGCAAGAAAAGACAAACCAATAAAACTTATAGACAGATTTTTGGGAATAGGGGATCTAAACAACCCTCCAACAATTGTATTTAACGTTCAACCAGGGCAAGGAACTATAGCTTCGTTAGCTCCAATCAGTGAAGGTAATTTCAGGTTAGTCGTATCAAAAGGAGAAGTACTAGACAGCGAAGAATATCCAAACGTCGAAATGCCATACTTTCATTTTAAACCAGATACCGGAGTAAGAGACTCTATGAAGAACTGGCTTAAGAACGGAGGGACGCATCACCAGTGCTTCAACATCGGAGATATTGTTAGGAGGTGGGAGCTGTTTGCAGAGATGGTGGGTATTGAGTGTGTAAGGGTGTGAGAAACAGATTAATTATATGGAGGTGGGCGAAATGAAGAGAAGATTTGCTTTAACTTTAAGCTTGATTGTTTTTTTTGTTATTTTAGGATTTTCACAATTGGCTGGAATTCCAAGAGAAGAAACATTGATTGTTAATTCATTAACTGGAAGAGTAGGATCACCTGCTAATTTTAATGTTTTTGTGAGTGTGTGGAGAAATCCAGACAGAGGGATTCAACAATTAATGTTAGAGCCCCTGTGGATGATAGAACCTTCAAGAGGTGAAGTTATTAATTCCTTAGCAGCTGAAGGACCTATCTACAATGACGATTTTACAAGAATGACTATTAAACTTAGAAAAGGATGTTATTGGAGTGATGGTATTGAAATTACTGCAGATGATATTGTGTTTGGTATTGAAATGTCAATGAAATATTCACAAATGTCTTATAATCCTGTGTTTAATCTTTATATTAATCAGGTTTATAAAACAGATGATTACACAGTTGTTATTGAACTTAAAGAGCCAAATGCCAGATTTCATACAAATTTTGTTGATAGATGGGGCGCATGGAGACCATTTCCAAAACATATATTTGAAAAGGTAGAAGATCCCATAACTTTTGATTTTAATCCTCCAATAAGCAGTGGGCCATATGTCTTAAAAGATTATGATCCTTCTGGTTATTGGACTTTGTGGGAAAAAAGGAAAGATTGGGCTAGAACGCCAACCGGGATTATGTTTGGAGAACCTGCACCAACTTATGTTCTTTTTTATTACTACGGAGAAGCGACAAGTCAGGTAATCGCTCAAGCTAATCATAATTTAGATGTATCAGATTTAACTTTGGAAGCATTTAGGGCTCTTCTACAAAGGGATCCTTACTCTAGAGGTTATAGAAAGGAATATCCATGGATTCTAGTAGAACCAACTATAACGGGCTTAGTATTCAATCATGATGTATACCCATACAACATTAAAGATGTAAGATGGGCTCTAACGTTAGCAATTGATATAGTCGATTATATTGGTATTGCATTTGATGGTACTGCTGTAATGAGTCCTATTCATCTTCCACCTACTCCATTTTATTCAAAAGTTTATCACGAACCCATGGAAGAATGGCTCAAAAATTTCACGTTAGATATAGAAGTTAACGGAGAACCTTTCAAGCCATATGACCCTTCTGCAACTCTTAGATCTGCTCAATATGCAAAAGAAAGAGGATATGAAGTACCAGATGATATAAACGAACTCAAAGAAATGTTTGGACCAGGATGGTGGAAATATGCACCAGATGTAGCAGAACAATTACTACTCAGAAATGGTTTTAAGCGAGATAAAAATGGTAAATGGTTGTTACCAGATGGTACTCCTTGGAAAATAATTATAACTGCCAGTCCGACTCCCTCACATCCTCAGTATAGAAATTCTTTAGCTGCAGCTCAACAATGGAGAAATTTTGGTATTGATGTAAACGTAATGGCTACTGAAGCTCATAGTGATTTAATCTCAGTAGGAGATTTTGTGGTAAGTGATGATTGGCCTGTACTTGAGCCATGGGGTGGTCACGCTGATCTACACCGTATGTTTAATGATATCCACTCTAAATACTACAGACCCAAGGGTGAAAGAGCTGCTGTTGGCCAGGGACCTTTACTTGGAAGATGGACTGATTCAAGGATAGATAAGATAGTAGATGAAATGGAAAAATTAAATTGGGATGACCCTAAAAATATTGAATTAGGTATAGAAGGTTTGAAGATACTTGTTGAAGAGATGCCAACAATACCAACTTTTGCTTATCCAAGTGTAATAGGATGGGATGAATACTATTGGACCAATTGGCCAGGCGCTGAAAATCCATATATGTGGGCTGGTCATCCATGGCCGAACTTTAAGTATTTACTCCCCTTTCTTGAGCCAACAGGTAGGAAGTAACAAAATTTTTCACACCTCTCGGCCCCTTCGGGGGCTTTGGTGTGAAATTAAAATTATTCATTAATACCATTTAGAATTTATTCTTGGAAGTTTGATCAATTGAAGAAAAAATCTCATATAATTTATAGCTCAAAAGGGTTTATAGAACAAAATGTTTCGTATAGATAACTGTTAGAACAAAGTCATGCATTAACTTTCAACGGTGATATAGTAACAATATTTTTCCAAATGATAGATGTAAAAGTGAAATTTGATAAAGAATCATTTTTCAAAAAAATGACTGGTACATCCGAACAAACAAGAGCCAAATTTCATGGTTTTATGACCAAAAATAATTGAAGCATGTTCTAAAAGAATATGTTAACTAAAGTAGATACTGAATGGATAAAAGATTAGAATTTTATAGAAAACATTTATTAGAGGTGTATGGGATGAAAAAAAAGTTTATAATTTTTTCTTTGATAGTTTTGTTTGTTGTTCTTGAATTTTCGCAATTAGTAGAACTTCCAAGAGAAAAAACTGTAATTGTGTCTGGGCCTAGAGCTTCTTCACCGAGTAATTTCAATGTTTTTGTAACAACTTGGAGAGATCCAAACAGAGGGATTCAACAAGTGATGTTAGAGCCTCTCTGGACAATGGAGCCAGCAAGGGGAGAAGTTGTTAATTCATTGGCTGCGGAAAAGCCTATTTACAATGAAGATTTTACCGAAATGATAATAAAACTCAGAAAAGGGTGTTACTGGAGTGATGGAGTTGAAATTACAGCTGATGACATAGTATATGGAATAGATATAACAATGAAAAATTCTGGAATGGCTTATCATGATCAATTTAACCTTTATGTAAGCAAGGTTTATAAAACAGATGATTATACAGTAGTTATTGAACTAAAAGAATCAAATGCAAGATTTCATGCTAATTTTGTTGATAGGTGGGGAGCATGGAGACCTTTTCCAAAACATATATTTGAAACTGTAGAAGATCCACTTTCTTTTGACTTTAATCCTCCAATAAGTAGTGGACCATATATTTTAAAAGATTATGATCCAGCAGGATATTGGACAATATGGGAAAAAAGAGAAGATTGGGAAAGAACCCCAACAGGGATATTGTTCGGAGAGCCGAAGCCATCTTACGTTTTATTTTATTCTCATATAGAAGAAACAAACGCTATAATAGCTCAAATTAATCATAACTTAGATTTAGCTGAACCTAATATAGAAGGATTCACAGTTCTCTTAAACAAAAATCCTTATTCTCGGGGATATAGGGAAGAATATCCATGGATTGTTGATGTAGACCCCTGTATAACAGGGCTAGCTTTAAATAATGATAAATATCCTTATAATCTAAAAGATGTCAGGTGGGCATTAACATTGGCAATCGATATAGTTGATTATATTGCTATAGCATATGATGGAACTGCTAAGATGGGAGCATTGCATATACCTCCTATTCCTTTTTATCAAGAAATGTATTATGAACCTATGGAAGAATGGTTGAAAAATTTTACATTAGACATAGAAGTAAATGGAGAAGTGTTTAAACCATATGATCCAAACGCTGCTATTAGATTAGCAGAGTATGCTAAAAGTAGGGGGTATGAAGTTCCAGAAAATCCAGAAGATATAAAAGATTTATTTGGGACTGGGTGGTGGAAATATGCGCCAGACGTAGCTGAACAACTACTAATCAGAAATGGTTTCAAGAGAGACAAACACGGTAAATGGTTGTTACCAGATGGACAACAGTGGAAAATTACTATACTAAGCGATACCAGTTCTACGGGACCTCGACACAACAATGCCATTGCTACTTCACAGCAGTGGAGAAATTTTGGTATTAACGTGGAAATTAGAGCAAGTGAAGGATTAGTAACAGAAAGTTTATTAGGGAATTTTGATGTTTCTGTCTCGTGGCCTGCCATGGAAGCATGGGGAGGGCACGCTGATTTACATAGAGTTTTTAATGTTTGGCATTCTAAATATTATAAACCAATTGGGGAATATGCGGTTGCTAATGATGGAGCACCAGCCAGATGGTCTAATCAAAAAATGGACGAAATTATAGATGAGATGGAAAAACTCGATTGGGATGATCCGATGAATCTTGAACTTGGAATGGAAGGGTTAAAAATATTAGTAGAGGAAATGCCAACTATTCCCACATTTGGTTATCCAGGGGTTATAGCGTGGGATGAATACTTCTGGACCAATTGGCCTGGGGCAGAAAAACCCTATATGATCCCATATGAACATTGGCCAAACTTTAAATATGTGCTTCCCTTTCTTGAACCGACTGGAAGAAAGTAATAAAACTATTCACACCTCCCGCCCCTTCGGGGGCTTTGATGTGAAACAATCTTATTAAAACAATTTTTAAATTAACTTCAAAGTTAAGTAACAGTCAATAAAAACGGGGAGATTTACAAAAACACAAATATGAACGGAGGTTAAAAATGTACAAAAATTATAACAAACCAATTGATGAAAGAGTAGAAGACTTATTGAATAAAATGACTCTGGAAGAGAAAATATCACAAATGATTTATAGCTCTAAGGCTATTGAAAGATTAGACGTTCCTGCATACAACTGGTGGAATGAAGCCCTTCATGGAGTTGCCAACGCTGGTATTGCAACTGTTTTTCCACAAGCCATAGGGATAGGGGCATCTTTTGATCAAGAAATGGTGTTTCAAGTAGCCTCAGTTATATCAGATGAAGCAAGAGCAAAGTATCATGAGTTTATTAGAAAGAACG
>Ga0209409_1000906_pt1 | contig 28141 bp, 21 predicted proteins | sample AD_JPNMR1_MetaG_FD_184424 | JGI IMG/M metagenome (GOLD analysis project Ga0209409, IMG submission 184424) | Active sludge microbial communities of municipal wastewater-treating anaerobic digesters from Japan - AD_JPNMR1_MetaG (SPAdes) (version 2) | ecosystem: Engineered > Bioreactor > Anaerobic...
AGAAGGACTAGCAAAATTAAAAAAAGAATTAGAATATCTTAAAAACATTAAGCGAAAAGAAGTAGCTGAACGCTTAAAAAAAGCAGCTGCTTATGGAGATTTAAGTGAGAACGCTGATTATCAAGACGCAAAAGAAGAACAAGCTTTTGTTGAAGGCCGGATTTTAGAATTGGAAAAAACAATAAAATCAGCAGTGGTAGATTCTGGCAAAAGAGAAAAAAACGTTGTTCAAATTGGTTCAACTGTAATTTTAACAAAAGAGGGAAAAAATTCTTCTAAAGAAAAATTTACAATAGTTGGCGGAGGAGAGGCTGATCCTTTAAATGGGAAAATCTCTCTTGATTCTCCCCTTGGTAAAGCTCTTTTAAACCAATCAGAAGGAACAACTATAGAAGTTAAAACTCCTCAGGGAAAAATAAAATATCAAATATCAAAAATTACTAACTCTTAAAATTTTTGTCCCCAGTGCGATTTGAACGCACAGTCTTTAGCTCCGGAGGCTAACGCTTTATCCAATTAAGCTATGGGGACAAAGCAAAGATTAGACAATTATATTATTATACCTTTAAACAATATTTTTCAAATAAATCTTTTTGTAATTATAAGGAATTATTATTAAAGAAAAATATGTCTTTTGTATTTAAATTTTACGAAGTTCAGCTTCGTAAAAAAATATTTTAACACAAATTATAAATAAATAAAAATACAGAGGTCCGACCTCTGTATTTTTTGTCTTTGCGAACGATAGCGAAGCAATCTCGTGGAAAATACACTGAGATCGCCACGCCCTTCGGACTCGCGATGACAGGGAGAATAACAGCACAACGAAATTGCTTCGGTCGGCTAACGCCTCCCTCGCGATGACAGGGAGATGCGCCACGGGATCGCCACGCTTATTTTTTGGAGGTTGAACCTCCAAAAAGTTTTACGGTAAACGTTGGCGTTGCGCGTATCGTCTTACGGTAGAGAAGTGCGTAAAATATACGCTACCATTTGACGCTTGCCGCAACGCGCTACGCTACCGCTTAAAGTATTATTTATTCACCGACTTCGTAAAATAAACTACCTGGCACACCGAAACCCAACGACGCCGCTCTGAGTGCCCTTACTCCACATCAAGTACAATGCAAAGGCCCCAGCATTCGTCCTATCGTATCCATCGCCACCGCGGGTGAAGGCATATTGAGTAGTGGTGTTATCATTAGGATCAGAATAGTGATAAATCCTTCCCACACCTTGATTAGCATTATACGAATCATTAGATGGTTGAACATCTTGTTTCTGCAACGGAGATTTGTAGTAGTGGATGTATCGTGATGAAGACCCACTGCTAAAATCACTCCAGTCAAAACCGGTGGTTATGTCAGAGGTACCATCCCAAGCAACAGGTTGGTCTTTTCTTTGAATTCTATTATTTGTCCACTCCCAGACATTACCAGCAAGATCCCAGATAACACTACCGTTTGAAAGGGTAAAGGTTCGACGCTGACTAGGACCATTACTACTGCTGTTGCCTGTGCCATAATAACCATCATTATCATTAGTGGAAGCAGCTAATAAGTTAGCAGGACTATTATCATTGTGGCCAGAATACATATAGCCATTACCAACCGAACCTCCTGACCAATTACTGGCCACTTGTTCTGCGTTTCTGGCTATTGCCATCCATTCATCGTTGGTAATAAGATGAGAACCAGCAGATTGACAGGCACTGATTGCAGCGGTTTGAGTAATACTTACCCAGGGAGTACCAGAGGCTTGAGAAGTAGCAACACCATTAACATTCTTTGCTTCGTACTTCATAACACAGAAAGCTTGTTTTTGCATTCTTGTATAGTATTCATCATCAGTATTAATATTGGGGTTGTTGGAAACAAGAACATAACCTTGGGGACAAGGAGACATACCTCCCCCAGGATACCAACCTCCTCCGGAACCAAAAGTTAATTGGTTTGCTCCTGGGATATTGGCATAAACCTCATAGAGATTGGGTTCTGTACCTCCATCTTGGATTGCAGGTTTGTAATCTTGCTCTTCTACTTTAGCAAAGAGCTTAAACTTTTGACCATTGTCTTCTGTACGGTACCAATAACAATAATCTGGGGTTGCTACATCTTGATAGAGAGGATCTTGAGGAATTGTAGAAAGATAGTTGCCCTGGATAAGGATACTTTGAAATTGATTAGCATCTGTAGCTTTTTCAATACAAAAACCTTGATCTGAGTTAATACCATCTGGACCAATGTTGCCAGAAGGGTAAGAATAGTTGTTCTTGTAGTAATACATCTCAAGAGCTGTTTTTATCTCATTTAGATCTTGAATACGTCTAGCATCTCTGGCTTTTTGTCTGGAAGTACTTGTTGAGGCTACAATAACTGCAGAAAGAATTGCTATAATAGCTATTACAATTAAGAGCTCAATAAGAGTAAAGCTATTGTTTGCTCTTTTGGCACTTGCAACCTGAGGGTTGCAATGTTTTATGTGTTCCATATATATAATATTTGTTTATCATTATTTTGGTTTTGATAAACAATGGTTAGATTTATTATTTTATATTATCCGAATCTACGAATCAATATCCGAATCTACGAAAAATTTAAGTTTAGAATTTAGGATTTAGGGTTTGATTGAAAATTGGTTATTGGACATTGGAATTTATTTTAAGGGTGTTATTAAGGGATTATTAATTATTCCTTATAGTTTATTTCATTTTATACCCCCTCCCCGGAAATGTCAAGAGAGAGTTTACAGTTCCAAGATATTTACTATTTGGTTAATCATTGAAAGTGTTAAGACTTCGAATTTATTTTTTTAACTTTTGATAAAGTTTCACTTTTGTAAAATTTTGTTTTTATTTCACTGCCAATTTTTAAATCACTCGCATTCTTTATAATTTTTCCATTTTCATTATAGGTGATGCTATAGCCTTGTTTTAATTTTAAAATAGGACTTCCGAGGTTTAGTTTCTGTTCTTCATTATTTATCAGCTTTTTTATTCTTTCTATCCATTGCGCTTGGTTCTTGGTTAGGTCTCTAAAACAATCCTCAAAATTCTCTTTTAAAAATTGTATTTTTCTTTTAATTTCAGAGGTTAGATTTTTTTCAAAAAAAGCAAGCTTTTCTTTTGTGTTTTTAAAAAGACGTTTAACTGCCAAAATTAAATTTTCTTCATATTTAAAAATCTCACTCGAGGCTGTTTTCCAATTTTCATTTAAAATTTTTGCAGCATCAGTTGGAGTGGAAGCTCGAAAATCAGCAACTAAATCTGCAATAGTAACATCGCTTTCATGCCCTACACCGCAAATAACCGGGATTTTTGAAGCAAAGATTGCCCTTGCGACTATTTCAGAATTAAATGCTTGCAAACTTTCCCAACTTCCTCCTCCGCGAATTAAAACCAGAACATCAAGAGTTGGCATGTTTTCGTTAAACCAGCGAATTGCTCCCGCAATTTCTTCAGCTGCAAATAGTCCTTCTACTCGAACATCGTAAAAATAAATTTCGAAACCGAATTTTCCTAAATGTTTTTCGAAATCTGGCTTTGCTCCCTTGCCATATTTTGAAGTAATTAAACCAATTTTTTGAGAAAACCGCGGTAAGGTTTTTTTATTTTCTTTAGCAAACAATCCTTCGCTTTCTAATTTTCTTTTTAAGGCTTCAAAGGCCCGCTTTAAATCTCCTTCACCTACTAATTCGATCTTTTCAACTTGAAATTTTAATTCCCCTCTTTCTTTTCTGATTTCCGGATAACCAACAACTCTAATTTCCATTCCCGGTTCTAAATTTACTCCAAGATTTTCAATATTTTCTCTCCAGGTGAAACATCTCAAAATAGCTCCATTTTTATCCAAAAGATCAAAAAAAGTAAATCCTCGGTTTTTGTAATCATTTATTTTTTCACCTATCTCGCCCTGAATTATTGCTCGGCAAGGTCTTAAAATATTGTTTAAAAAATCTAAAAACTCAGAAACACCAAAAATTTTTTCATTAATCAATGATTCAGTTTTGAAAAACTGATCCGTATCCATATTAAATTTAAAAAATGGGCGACACAGGATTCGAACCTGTAACCCCTGCAATGTGAATGCAGTACTCTAACCATTGAGCTAGTCGCCCATCACTGAGAAAAAAATTAAATTTTATCAATAATCTTTTTATGATTGTGGTCAAAAATGTCTTTTAAAAATCTGTCATTTATTTCTAATCTATAATTAAATTCCTCCACATTCATTAAGCTCCATTTTATTTCTTTTCCTACCTGGCTTTCAATTTTTTTCACCAGTTTTGAAATTTTTGAGCTTCTTGGCTTTTGACTTACTATTAAAAGATCAACTGGCGAACGATTTTCTTTTAAAAATATTCCCGTTAAAACTACCAATTTTAAATTTCTCTCTTTTTTAAAAAGCGAAGTTAATTCTTTAAAAGAAAAGGCCGGCATTGTTAAAACTAATGCTCGGAGTTCTGCTAAATAAGGAAATTTTGGATTAAGAGAATAAAAACGTTCTTTTGAGGGACCTTTTTGAGAAGTTTTTTGTTGAAAAAGATTTATCTTGCTTAACTTTTCTAATTCTTTTCGAGCTGACTCTTGACTAATTTGACATCTCTTAGCAACTTCTTTTGGGGTAAAAAAAATACCTTCGTTTTGAAAAAAAAGTTTTAAAATTCTTGGACGAGCTTTTGACCCAAATAAAACTTCTAATTCCTGCATAGTTTTATGAAAATTATTAATTATTATAATAAAAAAACTTGGCTCTTGTCAAAAAATCTAAAAAAGGATATCATATAATAATAAATTTCTAATTTTATGCGGATTAAGGAATTACTTTTTGATGTTAAAGAACCAACAGTTTACTGTGAAAGTTTTGTCTATGAGCCAAGTAATGTTGAAGAAGAAAAATTGGGACATCTTTTTATGATGGGAAGAATTCGAAATGTTGATGAATCTTCTTTTTATTTAATTAATCTTTTAGCATCAAGAATTAAAAGAGAATATTATAATTCTTCTCGCCGTTCACCAAGCGAAGCTTTCGAAACAGCTCTAAAAGAGGCGAATCAAGTTTTAAAAGAACATGAAGAAAGGATTAATTGGTTGGGAAACCTTGATTTTTTCATTGCTAGCGTTCAAGAAAATAAAATTTATTTTACGCTATTGGGTAAGATGAAGGCATTTATTTTAAGACAAAATGAAGTTGTTGATCTTGTGCAAGATTTAATTATGGAAAGAGATCTCCTTTTTCCTTTTTCTACTATTCTTCAGGCAAATTTAAAAAAAGATGATGTTTTAATTTTTTCTACTTCGAATCTTTTTTCAAAAGAAAAATTACTCACTCATGGCAAAGAACTATTTCCCATCGAAGAAGAAAATATAAAAAAACTTATTGAAACAGAAGAAAGTGGAGTTGCTCTTATTATCGAAACTGGAAAAACCTCTGAGGTAATTGAAAGATTTCAACCATCTCTTGAAAACAAAAAAACTCATCTAAAAATTCCATCTCTCAAAATTTCTTCTCCTTCTTCTGAAACTAAGGAAAAAATTTCAAAATCTTTTAAATCAACTTTTCAAAAAATAGGAAATTTTTTTAAGGCAGGGGGAAGAAAAATAAAAGAGGCCTTTTTAAAAATTCCTGTTCTTTTAAAAAGAGGAGAAAATAAAGAGGCAAAAGAAGAAATTCCTGCTATTAAATTAGAAAAAGTTTCTGCTTCAAAAATAAATTGGGGAAAAATAAAAAGAAATTTTTCAAAAAAGACCGCTATTGTTCCTATATTTATTATAATACTTTTAATTTTAGTGGGCGTTGGAATTCATCAAGGTCAACAAGCATCAAAGGGAAGTGCTTTCAAAGAAACTATAAAAACTGTTGAAGACAAAAAGAACGAAGGAGAAAATACTTTAATTTATGGAGATAAAGAAAAGGCTTTAACTCTTTTTGGAGAAGCTTTTGATTTATTAAATACTCTTGAACCCTCGTCAGATGAAGAAACACAACAGCTTGAAAATCTAAAAAATGATTTAGAAAAAAGAATTGCTGAACTTTCGGGAAGAAAAATTTTATCTGACATTTCGCCAATTTTTGAAATTAAAGAAGGAGTTGAAAAATGGGAACCAACAGGAATGATTCTGGGGGGCAATAATATTTATATTTTTTCTGATATCTCAGGTCTCGTATATAAATGGGATCTTCAAAAAAAAGAAGGGGTTTTCTTTCAATTAAATAGTGAAAGCGTTCTTGGAGGAACAATAGTCGGAAATATGCCAATCTTTCTTTTAAAAGAAGGAGGAGTTGGCTTCGAGAATGGAAAAAATCTTAAAATTACTTTCCCTTCTGAAATAAAATTTGAAGATATCGCTTCTTTGGAAGATTCTTTGGAGTTAGATAATTTTCAAAACTATTTTTATATTTTTGACAAAAAAGATGGTGAAATTATTAAATACCAATTTTCACAAAATGAACTTGGGTCTGGAAGCTTTTGGCTTAATGAACGAGGAGCAGGAAAAAATGCAACTTCAATCGCTATTGATGGGAGTATTTATCTTTTGGAAAATAATGGAAAAGTGCAAAGATTTGCGAGCGGTTCTTTAAAAGAAGAATTTAATCCCCCAAAAACCTTTCCTAAGGTTCAAAAAGCAACTAAAATTTTTACTTCTTCTTTAAATAAATATCTTTATCTTCTTGATCCAGAAAATAAAAGAATGATTATTCTTGATAAAAAAGGTAATTTAGTTAATGAATATCAAAGTCCAGAATTTGAGAATTTAAAAGATATTTGGGTTTCGTCAGGAGACAAAAAGATTTATTTACTTTGCGACGGTAAAACTAGTGAAGAAAAAAATCTAACTGGCGCTTCGGTTAATACACGAGTATTTGAAATAGATCTCTCTAAGTAAATAAAATTTTCTAATTCTAATAAAAAAACTTGCAAAGATTTAATCTCTGCAAGTTTTTTATAACTATAATTTTTATTTGAGTTCAATTGTAGCACCAGCTTCTTCTAATTTCTTTTTGAGTTCGTCTGCTTCTTCCTTTTTTACTCCTGTCTTTAAAACTTGAGGTTCTTTTTCGCTAGCATCTGCTATATCTTTTGATTCTTTCAATCCCTTGCCAGTAATTTCCTTTATTAATTTAATAACAGCAATCTTTGATTGGCCTGGATTTTTTAAAACTACATCGAACTCTGTTTTTTCCTCTTCGGCTACCGCTCCTTGAGCTGATGCTGCTGCACCAACGGTTGCTTGAGCTACTACTGTTGGTTGAGCAGAAACTCCAAATTTTTTTTCTAAAATCTTCACCAATTGAGCTAACTCTGAAACTGATAAATTTTCAATTTTTTCTACTAAATCTTTAAATTTTTCAGGTATTTCAATTTTTTCTTCTTCTTCCATAGATTTATTTCGCTAACAATAAACGAATAAAAGCTGATACTAAACTGATTATAAAAAATCCGCTTTCTATTCGTTTAAAATTCGCTTTTTCTTTGTGAGATTATATATATTAGACCTTTAATATTGCCTTGTAAAACACTGATAAAATTTAACAAAGGAGCAGAAATACTGCTTGCAAATCTCGCTAATAACTCCTCTCTTGATGGCAGGGATGCTATCTCTATTAAATCTTCTTTAGATAATACCAGATATTCATTTTTTTCCTTTTTAATTACTCCTCCTACAAAATCAAGTTTTTCTTTTTTACTGTTAAGTTTTTTGGAAAACTGATAAATTACTTTTGCTGGCGAAACTTCATCTTTGCCAAAAGCAACCATTACTGAACCGCTAATTTCCGGAAAATTAATTTTTTCATCTAAAAATACTCGCTGGAGCAATCTTCTTTTTACAACTGTTAATTCTCCTATACTCTCCTTAACTTTCTTTTTTAATTCTCTTTGCTTTTCAACCGAAAGGCCTTCAAAATTACAGACAACGGTTAGCTTGCTTTCTTTTAGTTTTTCTCTTAATTTTTTAACTAATTCTTTTTTTTGTTGTTTATTTAACATAGGAATATAATTTCAATATCATTTGAATGTGCGTTTTTTAATAGAATCTAGAATTAGATTCACGCTTTTCGAATATTAAAAAATGCGGCTTTCACCGCAGATAATTTATTTAAATATGATTATCACCTCAGAAGGACTTATAATGCCTTCTTTCTGCGGCAATAAGAGATATTATAAAAAATTAATTTTTTTGTCAAATATTTTAGTTTCTTTTTGAAATTTATTTAAGATTAATCTAAGAAAATACTTATAAATTTTCCAATATTTTTCTTCCAAATTCTTCGGCAGCAACAGGACCATTTGCCGTAATTATCTTACCATCTCTCACTACTTTTTGATCAATAAATTCAGCACCATTCTCTTCTAAAATTTTAATCGATGATTTATCAAAAGGGCTTGTCCAAACAGTAGCTTTTTTGTCTCTTAAAACGCCAGCCTTTGCTAAAATTACCGGTGAGATACAAATTGCTGCTAAAAGTTTATTTTTAGCAACTGCTTCTTTTGCTAATAAATAAGAATTTTCATTGTCAAGATCTTCAAGACATCCTGGTCCTCCAACAAAAATTATTGCATCAAATTTATCAACTAGTTTTTTTTCGCTTATCAAAAAATCAACATTTGCTTCTCCTCCTTCAACTCCAAAAGCAGTTCCCAATTTTGTAGAAGCAGTTTTTACCTCAACTCCTCCTTTTTCTAAAATTTCCTTTGGAACAAAATATTCTTCGTCTTTAAAATTCTTAAAAGCAATAACCATTAATGCCTTTTTTATTTTTTTTGTAGGCACTTCTATTCTAATTTCCTCTTTTGTAGCCAATTGTTCCATATTTTTAATAATATCAAAATTAATTTAAAATGTAAAATTTCTTAACAAGAAATTAGTTTACTTTTATTTTTTCAAACTCTTCTTTTACAATTTTTCTATCATCCCATGAAATTTTTTTACCGTTTTCAATACACATCCAGGGTTCACATCCTTTTCCAGTAATTATTACTGTGTCGCCTGACTTTGCTAATTTTAAAGCCTTGTTTATCGCCTCCCGCCGATCCAAAATTTCATAAAAATTGGTCATTGGAAATTGGGAATTGGAAATTCCAGATTTTATCATTGATAAAATCTGGGAGGGATCTTCGTCATACGGATCTTCATTAGTAATAATAATTTCATCACAATATTTCGCAGCAATTTCCCCTAATTTTGGCCTTTTCCATTTATCTCTTCCACCACCACAAGAACCTAAAACGCAAATTAATTTTGTATTTTGTATTTTGCTTTTTGTTTTTTGCTTTCTCAAAGTCTCATATACTTCTGCGAGACTTTGAGGTGTGTGGGCATAATCAACAATCACTTTAAATGGTTCTCTAATTACTAATTCCATTCTTCCCGGAACTCCTTTAATCTTTTCTAAAGCTTTTTTAGAAGTTGAAAGCGGAACACTTTGAGATAAAGCAGTAGCAATCGCACAAAGAGCATTATAAGTATTAAAAATTCCTGGTAAATGTAAATTAAACTCTATCCCCTCAACAAAAAATTTACTTTCCCAATCTTTTATTTCTAAATTTTCTCCTTTTACTAAGGTATCAACTGATTTTTTTGATTCCTTTAAGGTAAAACCAATTTTCCTTTCTGCTGGAATATTTAAAAAATAATCTACATTTGGATCATCTAAATTTAAAATATGAATTCTTTTTGTTGCTTCAAAAAGCTTACCTTTCGCTTTGCGATAATTCTCAAAAGAACCATGTCTTTCAATATGCTCTGGCGCTAAATTTGTAAAAACTGCTGCTTCAAAATTAATAAATTTATGACGATATTGCAAAATTCCTTCTGAGGTAACCTCAATAATTGCATACTGGCAATGAGCTCTAACTGCTTTTCTTAAAAATTTTTGAACATAACCTCTTCCGGGCATTGTCATTTTAAAAAGGTTTTTCTCTGAGGTTTTATTAATTTTAAATTCAATCGAAGAAAGAGAAGCTACTTTTTGGCCATTTTCTTCTAAAATTTTTGAAATCATTTCTACGGTAGTTGATTTACCTTTTGTTCCAGTTACTCCAATTACCTTCAAGTGGCGAGAAGGAAAACCATAAAAAAGAGCAGAAAAAAAAGACCAAAGAAAATGATAAAAATTTTTTATTGCCTCAATAATATTTATCATAATTTTTCTATTGCCTCTAATGTTGCTAATTCAAGCGGAAGCTGAGGCAAATTTGACCACTTAATTTTATTTTGAGCCGAAAGAAAAATTTTTAGTAATTCTTTTAAATTATCTTCAGTAAAATTTTTCCCTTGCTTTTTTAAATACTCTTCTTCTTCCTTGGTAAAATTATTACTTTTTTCAAAAATTTTTGGATTGATTTTCGCTAAAAATAAATCATTAAGATAAGAAACAAGCTTTTGAGAAAAATTTTCAAGATCTATTCCCCTTGCCTCAATTTCTCCTAAATATTCTATTGCACCTTTTTTGTCTTTTTGAATTAAAAAATCAACCATTTTTGAAATTGGTTCAATGCCAATTATTCCTAAAATTTTTTCAACTTCTTTTTTTTTAATTTCTTTATCTTCTAAACTTAAAACTTCATCCAATAAACTTTCTGCGTCTCGTAGAGCACCTTGAGCAGTTTTTGCAATTAATTCCAAAGCTCCTTTTTCTGCTTTTGCCCCTTCTTCTTCACAAATTTCTTCTAATTTTTCTGTTATTTGAGGAATTGTTAATTTTTTAAATTCAAATTGCTGACAACGAGAAGCAATAGTTGGAAGAACCTTCTGATACTCGGTAGTACATAAAATAAAAATTGCATGCTCTGGTGGTTCTTCTAAGGTTTTTAAAAGTGCATTTGAGGCCTCCTTAGTCAATTGATGCGCTTCATCAAGAATATAAACTTTGTATTTTGACTTTGTTGGAACGATATTTATTCCTTCTTTTAAATTTCTAATTTCTTCGATCCCTCGATTTGAAGCAGCGTCAATTTCAATTAAATCTATAGCCCTACCATCATTAATCTCTCTGCAAGAAATACATTTATTACAAGGTTCAAACTCTTTTTCTTTTCGATTTTGACAATTAAGTGATTTTGCAAGAAGGCGAGCAACTGTTGTTTTGCCAGTTCCTCTTGGACCATAAAATAAATAAGCATGAGAAACCATTCCTAATGAAATAGAGTTCGTTATGGTTTTAATAATGTATTCTTGGTTAACTATCTCAGAAAAAGTTTTTGGCCTGTATTTGCGATAAAGAACTGCCATAAAAATAAATTATCAAAAGATTTTTATCTTATCCAAATTTTTGGATTTTTTGATAATCGAGTGCCTGAAAATGTTTTCATAAATAATTTTGTAATTGTCATTGCGGTAAACATACTAATCAAAACTCCAAGCGATAAAGTTAAAGCAAATCCCTGAACAAAACCAGAGGCGATTAAAAATAGAATGGCGCAAATAATTAAAGTAGTCAAATTACCATCGCGAATAGCAGGCCATGCTCGAGAAAAAGAGTTATCAATATCTATTTCTCGCAATCCTTCATTTTTTTCATTCTTTTTTTGATTATTGCTTTGAACCGGATTATTACTATTTTGTTTTACTTTTAATTCTTCTCTTAATCTTTCAAAAATCAAAACATTTGCATCAACTGCCATTCCTAAAGACAAAACAAAACCAGCAATACCTGATAAAGTAAGAGTCACCGGAATAATCTTAAATAATGAAAGAAGAATTACTCCATAGAAAAAAAGAGCAAGCGATGCTAAAACTCCACTTAATTTATAAACTAAAATCATAAATAATATAACAAGTAAAAAACCAATAACACCTGCTTTAACACTTGCATCAATTGAGGCCTCTCCCAATGAAGGACCAACTCTTTGTTGAGAAATTAATTTAATTGGAACCGGCAAAGCACCAGCATTTAAATTTTGAGCAAGATTTCTTGCTTCTTCAACGGTAAATTTTCCAGTAATTTGAGCTTTACCTCCAGAGATTTTTTCTTTTACCATTGGAGCAGAAATTAATTGATTATCAATATAAATTGCTAAACTTTTGCCAATATTTCTTTCAGTAATTTCTTCAAAAAGTTTTGCTCCTTCGCTATTAAACTCAAGAGATACTATTGGTTCATAGGTAGTTTGATTAAATTCAATCTTAGCGCTTTTTAAATATTTTCCTGTAAGCTCAGTAGATTTATATAATGGAAGATATTGGGCAAGTTCTTCTTTTTTAACATCTTTTCCTGTTTGTTCTTTAATTTGTTCAATAAGATTATTTATTTCTTCTTCGGAGAGCATATTTATTATTTCTTGTTTTTCTTCTTCTGTCATTTCCTCGCGAAACTCAAGATAAGGAGTTTTACCAATCATCTCAATTGCTTGAGTAGGATCATCAATACCTGCTAATTCTACAATTAAGCGATAACTTTCTCCTGTTTTTTGAATCTGAACTAACGGCTCTTGGATACCAAAAAGATTAACTCTTCGTTCAATTACATCTCTTAATCCCTCCATCGAATCTTGCCAATCTTCTTTTGGTACCTGAGAAAGATCGGCTTCATATAAAAGATGCACCCCTCCCCGAAGATCTAAACCAAGCTTATAAGGTCTTTGCAAAAATTGCGGTAATTCTATATTAAATTTCTTTGCTACTCTTCCGGGCATAACAAAAAAAGCCAAAAAAATGGCTAAAAGCAAAACAAAAATTGATAAAATCCAATTCTTTTTTTGAGAAGACATAGAAAAAATCTTTCCCTTATAAATTTTAGAGATTTATGAATTTTTAATTATTTTTTTAATCTTTCCTCTATTAAATCTGCAACTTTTTGAGGAGTGATGCTCGTTTTAAGAATATACTTTTCTGCTCCAAGATTTTCTCCATTTGCTCTTTGTTCGAATGTATCGTAATTTGTTAAAATAAATACAGGAATATCTTTTGTTTCTGAATTTTGCTTTAAAATCTTCAGCGCTTCAATCCCTTGAATTCTAGGCAACAAAAGATCAAGCACGATTAAATCTGGCTTTTCTTTTTTAGCTATTTCAATTCCTTCTTCTCCTTCGAAAGCAACTATTGCCTCAAATCCTCTTCTCTCTAACTCTATTTTATACATATCAGCAAGTGCTTTTTCATCTTCGATAATTAAAATTTTAGCCATAGATTTATAAATGAAAGACCTTGCTGTTAAAATCTTTTATATAAGAATTATAACATTTTTAAATAAATTTTTAAATAGAGGGTCTTGAATCAATGTTCTTTTTTTCCTTCCAAAGGGCAATAAAAATTGCCATTAGGGGCACTGAAAGAATCATTCCCAAAAACCCTCCTATTCTTCCACCAATAAATAAAACTAAAATTGTCAAAAGCGGATTGAGATCTACCCTGTCTTTCATTATCAAAGGAACAATTAAATAATTTTCTAACTGCTGAATAATGAAGAAAACAAAAACTGTCCAAAGAGCCAATATCCACCCTCCTTGGAAAAAAGCTAGAAAAAGACCAAATATTCCAGCAAAAACCGGGCCAAAAAAAGGAATAATTTCTAGAGTCCCTGCCAAAACTGCTAAGACTAAACTATATTTTACTCCTAAAATATAAAGACCGGCATAAACAAGCATTCCAACTATAATTCCCAAAAATATATAACCCTGTAACCAACGTCCTGCTTGCTTTTCTGCTAATTGCCAATACCTTAGAATTTTTTTTTGAGCCTTTTCATTCTCTTTAAAAAAGAAATTAACAAACTTTTCTGCTATATTTTTTTCAACAACTAAATAAAAAGCCGTGATTAAAACGAAGAAAAGATCAAAAGTCTTGCCGAAAAAATTATAAATAGCGCCAAAAGCTGATCCTATTGCTTTTGACAGGCCTTGGATAGATTGACTAATTGTGCTTTCAATATTTTTTCCAAAAGGAACTTGAGTTGTCCATTCTTCAAATTGGGGAAGCCAGTCAAGAAAATTTTGCCAGTATTGAGGAAAGCTTGAAATAAAATTTTGAATTTCATTAATTAAAGGTGGAAAAACTAAATAAGAAATGCAACTAAAAAAAACTAAAAACAAAAGAAAAATTAAGATTGCGGAAAGGGCACGGGGAATCTTTTTTTTCTCTAATAAATCTACCCCTGGTTTTAAGGCTGAAGCGAAAACAAAAGCTAAAAGTACATAGCCAACAACATCCCGAATAAAATACAGAACTAAAATTCCAATTATTACCCCAATTATTTTTAGAGCTGTTGTAAGAGTTGATGACATGCTAATTTTTTTTCTTTAAATGGACCGATAAGAGCTAAATTTAATTTTTGGGGAGTAAAAATATCTTGAGCAATTTTTTTTATATCCTCAACTGTTACTTTATCTATTTTTGCAAATTTTTCTTTTAAAGTCAAAATTTTATTAGTTAAAATTTCTTGGTTTGAAAAAAAGGCAGCTACTTCATCAGAAGACTCCATTTCAAGAAGAGTTTTTCCTTTAAGGTATTCTTTTGCTTTTTGAAGTTCTTTTTCACTCACTCCCTTTTCACGAATTTCTTTATACTCATTTAAAATAATTTGAATTGCTTTTTCAACTTTTTGATTATCGACACCAGCTTGAGTCACTAAATAACCTGTATCAGTATACATTTCAGCTGTTGTCCTAATGTAATAAGCTAATCCTTCTCTTTCTCTTACTTTTATAAAAAGACGTGAAGACATATTTCCACCTAAAATAACCGAAAGAAGACTTAAAGCATATTTTTCTGGTTGAAAAAGATTATAGGCCCTTACTCCTAAACAAAAATGGGTTTGGTCAGTTTTCTTAAACTGAATTAAACTTTGTGGCCTTTTTTGGCTTTCTTTAATTTTTGTTCGCTTTTTGGGCTCTTTTTCTCTTATGTCTGTAAAGTAATTTTTAATTTTTTTAATGGTTTGGTCTTCATCTATCTTCCCCGCTACGCAAACAACAGTATTTTTAGCTACATAATGATCGTTAATATAATTTAAAAAATCTTCTCGCTTTATCTTTAAAATATTTTCTTTCTCTCCCAAAATATTCCAGCCAACAGTTTCTTTTCCGTAAAGCAATTTTTCAAAAAGTTCTCCGACATACTGCATTGGTGTATCTTTCATCATATTAATTTCTTCAATAATTACTCCCCTTTCACGATTTATTTCCTCTTCTTTAAAAGTTGAATTTAGAAAAATATCAGAAATAACGTCTAGTGCCAAATTAAGATGTTTTGAACCAACTTTTGCATAAAAATAAGTTTCTTCAGCTCCAGTAGCGGCGTTAAATTCTCCCCCAACAGCATCTAATTCCTCGGCAATAGCTTGAGCTGTAGGACGTTTTGTTGTACCTTTAAAATGTATATGTTCTAAAAAATGAGAAATGCCGTTTATTTCTTTTGTCTCATAACGTGAGCCGGCTCCAACTACTACTAAAACCGCAGCCGTATTTGTGCCTTTCATTGGAACAGTAATTATTCGAAGACCATTTTTAAAAGTGGTTTTTGTGTACATAAAATAAAAAAATCCCTAATTAACTTAATAACTAAAAAAAATGACCAATGTTCAATGACTAATTTTCAATAAAATTCTAATTACTAAATATTCTAAATAATATGTTTGAACATTAGAATTTAGGATTTGTTTAAAATTTGGAATTTGGTTATTGGAATTTGGTTATTGGAATTTGGTTAGAAATTAGATCAATTAGATATTAGATACTTTGTCAGTCTTTGCTTTAAATCTTGAATTTTAACTCTCTCTTGTTTCATTGTGTCGCGATCGCGAATAGTAACATCATCATTTTTTAAACTATTAAAATCAATTGTTAGGCAGTAAAGCGTGCCAATTTCATCTTGTCTTCGATAACGTCGGCCAATTGAACCAACTTCATCATACTGGCAAACAAAATGAGGCTTTAGTAAATGATAAACTTCTTTTGCTTTTTCAACTAATTCCGGTTTGTTTTTTACTAATGGCAAAACTGCAATTTTTACTGGAGCAGTTCTTTTATTAAATTTAAGCAGAATTTCGATTTCTTTTTTAGCTTCTGTTGTTTTTGTTCTGCCTCCTGAAATTTCTTCAAAAGCATCACAAAAAACAGCAAATAATACTCTATCTGCTCCGCAAGAAGGTTCAATAACGTAAGGAATGTAAGATTCTTTTGTTTTATCATCAAAATACCTTAAATCCACTCCAGAAAATTTTTGATGCTGTCTTAGATCAAAATCAGTTCGATTAGCTATCCCCTCAAGCTCTGACCATCCAAAGGGAAATTTATATTCAATATCAACACAACTTTTTGCGTAATGAGCTAATTCTTCTTTTTTATGAGGCCTTATTCTTAAGTTCTCTTTTCTTATACCTAAAATTTCTATGTACCATTTTATTCTTTCATTTACCCAATAATTAAATGCTTTTTCATCCTCCCCAGGTTTTACAAAATATTCTAATTCCATTTGTTCAAATTCTCTTGTTCGAAAAATGAAATTCCCTGGGGTAATTTCATTGCGAAAGGCTTTACCAATTTGGGCAATGCCAAAAGGAACTTTTACTCTTTGAGTATCAAGAATGTTTTTATAATTAACAAAAATCCCCTGGGCTGTTTCTGGCCGTAAATAAGCAATAGATGCTTCATCTTCAACCGGTCCAATAAACGTTTTAAACATTAAATTAAACTGACGAGGCGGAGTTAACTGGCCTCCACATTCAGGACATTTTATTTTTGAAATCATTTTCGCAATATCATTAAAATCCTCTTCAGTAAGTTCATTATGTTCATCCTTTTGAGAATTTTTAAAATCTTCAACAAGATGATCAGCTCTAAAACGTTTATGACAGGATTTGCATTCAACTAAAGGATCAGTGAAATGCTCGGTGTGACCTGAAGCTTGCCATACCTTTGGCGACATTAAAATTGAGGCATCTAAACCAACAATGTTATCATGCATTTTTGTCATTTCGTCCCACCAAGATTTTTTAATATTATTTTTTAACTCCACCCCAAAAGGCCCGTAATCATAGCAAGAACTAAATCCTCCATAAATTTCTGACGATGGAAAAATAAATCCTCGGCGTTTACAAAGTGAAATAATTTTTGAAACTTTATCCATATATTTAAAATTATAACAATTTTAAGCCAAAAATAAAAGTGCCTTTTTAGCATTTTTGTAATTTATTGTAAGCTTAAATTTATTTATAAATCGCAAATTTAAGATTATAGCTTTTGGAAATTGGGTCAAGTTTTGCATAAGCAATAGCTGGATTGCCATTATTGTCAAAAACCAAAGAGGTAAAATACCCAACATCTCCTTCGCTATCTACCGTTTCTGTTTGCCACGTCAAGCCATCAAAATAAGCGTATTTAAGGTCACCCTCGCCAGGACCTATCGCTATACCTCTTTCATCATAATAATACGGTGCGCTGAGATAGCTAATGGAAGGATAATTATTGATAGGATTAAAAGCGAGAGAGACATAAGTATTATTAAATCCACTATCTGTTTTATCAACAGTTTTCGAATCCCAATTTTTGCCATTAAAATGACTATATCTTAGACCAACGCATGAAGCAACATGACTAATGCTTGGTTCTCCGTTTATATCAAAAGCTAAGGAAGAATAATATCCACACCCTGAGCAAAAACCTGCAGTCCCAACGGTATCTACCCAATTTTCTGTTCCTATCCACTCATTGCCATCAAAACAAGCATATTTAAGACCATCTATTATAATACTTCCTCCTGGGTTTAATAAAGATCGATAGCTAACGCACATTCTCCCTAAACCGTCAAAACCCAAAGAGGGAGAACCTTTGCCATTTATTATAGATCCTTTTTTCCAAGTTATGCCATTAAAATAAGTATAGAAAATTGTATTACTACCATAAACGATAAAGGGATTGTTATTCTTGTCAAAAGCAAGAAGAGGCTGGCCACCACTAGATGTCCAATCTAGATTTTGTTTTTCCCAATTATTTGTTGCGGTATTAAAATGAGCATAAAAAAGATCAACACTTGGATAAGCATTGGGATGTGGAGAATAATAGCTTATTGCTGGATTTCCTTCTTTATCAAAAGCAAGAAAAGCCCCATAACCATTAATACCTGTTTTTTCTTTCTTCCAGGTTGTGCCATTAATAAGGTGAGCGTAAATAATTTCATTATCATCGTTGTTGTAAGCCATGGCTAGGTTTCCATTATTATCAATTTTTAGAGAAACAAAAGGAGCATTATGATTGTTTTCCTCTATCGTTTCTATTTGCCAACCAAGAACTCTAAAAGAGTAAACTTTAGAAGAAATTGTGGTGCCGTTTTCATCTTCTCCCTTAACTTGCCAATAATAAATAGTTGCTCTTGAAAATGAATCTGTTGAATAATCATATTTGTATATATTATTGTCTGTGGAATCGTTAATAAATCCTGTTCTAATAATGGTTGATTTTTCTTCTAGTAGATTGCTATCGTTAGAAATCCAAATGGAGTAAACAAAATCTGATGGTCCTTTCCATTGAAAAGTAATTGTTTTTAAGATTTGATTGTCAATTTTAAATCCATCTTCTGGTGAAAGAAGTTCTGGGGCTGAAAGAGAGGTATTTTCTTCTTGTTTCATATCTTGCTTATCTTCTTGCTTTTCTTTCTCGCTTTCATTTTCTGAGGGCGGTGCTGAAGGTTGGGTATTTTGATCATCTTGAGGGGAGGTATTTTCTTCTGGGCTTGAAGAGGTATCAACGGGAGAAGGAGAATTTTGTGAGCTTGGTGAACTTGGTGAAGTTGGCGAAGAAGAATTTGACGAAGAACTATTTGGGGATGAAGAATTATTTTGAGTTTGTGTTGTCTCTTGATTATTTTCTTGAGCAGCAGCTTTGGTTATTTCATAAAGGCTGGCGCCGGCAAAAGTAAGGTTATTTGGTGAAGATTCCTTTACCTCAGCTAAAAAGATTGCTTTATCAGAACCAATCCAGGAAAAAGAGTTAGTATCTTTTATATATCTTACTGGTCTGAATTGAGGATAATAAGCACCAGGTTCTTTGGGGAATTGCAAAAGAAAAGTAAAAGAAGCAATGTTTCCTGGCTGTGTAGTTGTATCAACTTTTGCTGGTCGTAATCTTGTTATCCAAGATGGATGATAAAACTTAGCTGCAGTTCCATTATTACCACCAACAATGTTCAGAGAAACATCATCTTTTGTCCAAGTAGTATTGCCGGTATTTTGAAAGTTTAAGGTAAGTTTATATATACCATTTACTTTATCTTGTTCATCTAGTTTATAAGAAATAAGCTTCTGATCCCAGGTTTCTGATGGCTGAGATGGAGAAGAACTATTCTCCGTTGGTTGTTGAATAGTTGTTTCTCCGTTGTCATTGCGAGGAGGTGAAGCTGGCGAAGCAATCTCTTGGTTTGTTTGTTTTTGAATATCGCTTTCATTTAATGGTTTTGAAACTTGAACTTCGCCTGTAGTTCCACCAAAAAGGTCTTTTACATTAGCAACAAAACCATTCCAATAGAAAGCTATTTTGTCCCAGAAAGAAAGGTTTTCTTCGCTGCTAGTAAGACCCTCGGGAGTGGGAGGGATGGAAGAAGGTTTTTGAGTAATAGGTTTTTCTTCGATAACGAGGTTTTTATTATTCTCAATAAATTTTGATGGAATATAACGGTTTGGAGCATAAGCGGTGGTATACGAATAACCACGACCTACGCCTGGAATGTTGTCTATAATAATATCTTCTTTTATCGCCTCTTGATTCTTTATTTCAAGGTGTAAGTGAGGAGCATATTTTTTAGTAGAGCCTTCGTAACAAACCTCACCTATTTCTCCTACTTTATCTCCTTTTTTTATAGTATCTCCCTCTTTAACTTGAATATTCTTTAGATGACCATACATTGAGTAAACTACTTTTGTGCCTTGCTTTTCTAATTCTTGAACTCTTTTTTCCTCTGCTTTTTTATCTTCCTCATTATCTTTTGGATCAGGTAAGATTGTATTAGTAAGATCAAATGTTTTATCAACATCATCTAGAATTTGATGCTTTATTAAAACTACTCCTCCCCAACCATGGCTTTTATCCCGAGGACATTCTGGCCATGGTGCTACTTTAAAGACAACTCCATCAGCAATAGCATAGACTGGTTGACCTAATTCAGCAGGAATTGTACTTTTAACTTCACCATTTTCATTTTTTATCTCTTTATCTGCTCCTTTTGGCAAAACCCAATCTTCGCCCAAATGACCATTAGCAAGAGACCAACTTTCGCCCAATCCTAAGGAAACATACCAATTATAAGTTCCTTCTAACTTACCTTCATCATTTTTCTTCTGATAAGGATTAAAAGGATAATTGAAGCCAGAAAATGAAAAAGCAAAGGCAATAAAAATTATTGTAAAAGACAAAAATATCACTAAAAATAGTATTTTTATCTTAAAATCCATATTATTAGAAATTCCCATTTAGAATGACTTCTCTTATACTTTCCTCTGAATAATCAGTATATATCTCGTAGATTTTAGAGTTTTGTTGAAAATAGTAAAAGAAATGAGTTCCTATTAAAGGATCGTCAGTCTTAACTTTTATTATGTGATAGTTTTTAATATTTTCTTCTCCAAATATAGAAGTAATAGACTCAGGAAAAAAAAGGGGTTGTTCTTTAAAATGAATATTTAACCAATCATTTAGATTAGATTTTGAATTTTCTATTTCATAACTATTTTCATAACTATTTATTAATACCCAATCTTCTGTATTTTTTGATTTTAATGTAAGCCCGCTTTCTTTATCAAGATATTCTACATTTTCTAGCCCTCCCCATTCTTTGGGTACTTTTATCTCATAACCATCTAATGTATTTACAACTACCTCCTGATTGTTTCTTCTTTCTACCCTTATACCCTGAGGAAGATTCTTATTTAACTCTTGCAATTCTACTTTACTTTGCCACCACCAATATACTCCTCCGCCGATGAGGAGTAGAGCAATAACGATTATAGATATAGTTATTTTTTTTGACATAAGTTTTATTTATTTTAATTTTTCTTATTTTAAAATATTTCCTAAAGGTTTACAAATTTTTGAGAAGAAATGTCCCTTTATTCAACTTCATAAAAGTTAAAGATTTTCTTTGACAATTTTGGAAATTTGCTTTTTCAATTTTGGTAAATCTTTATTTACAATTTCAAATGTTAAATTCAAATCCACTCCAAAATAACCATGAATAAGTTTGTCTCTTAATCTTGCTAACTCGCCCCACGGAATCTCTGGATATTTTTGAATAAATTCCTCTGGTAAATTTTTCGTTGCTTCGCCAATTATTTCTAATCTTCTAATAACAGCATCTTGGGTTTTAGTAGATTTCAAAAAATCTTTTTTGGAAATATTCTTTGTAAATTCTTCTATCCTTTCAATACTTTCAAGAATATGTTGAAGAAAAATTTTGGGATCTTTTTTCATAAAATTACTTTTTCATCTTTTGAAATTATATCTTTTAGAAGAGGATGGATAGAATTATAAGTTATAACCTCTATTTTTTTGTTTAATGCTTTTTCTAATTCCATTTCTAATTTTACCAAGTCAAGTAAGCTTTTGTTTCCTCTAAACTCTACTAAAATATCAATATCACTGTCTTTCTTTGCTTCTCCACGAGCAAAAGAACCAAAAAAAGCCGCTCTTTTTACATCATAGCGTTTTAAGATAGAAATGATTTTTTCTTTTGTTTTTGGAGTAATTTTTTCCATATTTCTTATTTTAAAATATTTCCTAAAGGTTTACAAATTTTAGAGGAGAACTGTTCTCCGCTAGTTGCTGATTAGTTACTTCTCTTGCTTTTTCCCCACCACAAAAAACTCCTCCGGTGGCAAGCAAAACAATAATAATTACAAAAATAGTTATTTTCTTTGACATAAAGAATTATTTTTCAAAAATGGCTGATATGTAACCGGTGACATTGTCTCTAAGCTGTGAAAAATCCGCTGAATTTTTTGTTTCTAAAATTTTTATATTATATCCTCCATCTCTTGCTAAGAGAAATAAAACTTGCAAGGATACTGGCGAATCGCATTCTTTGATGTTTAAATTTTCAAAATAAAAATTTTCTAATTTATTTTTAGTGTTCTCGTCTAATATTTGAGCGTCTGCTGAAGAAAGATAATGAGAGAAATCAACGCTGGCAATAAAAATCGCTTTTTCTTTATATGGTTTAAGACCATCTGCAATAATCTTTGCATCTTTTAGATCAAGATTTGGCTGTAAAACCAAGGGGACAATTTTTGCTTCGGGAAAAAGATATTTTATAAAGAAGGTTTGAGATAAAATTGAATGCTCTCCTTTAAACACTTGGTTATCTATTTTTACTATATTTTCTTTCTTTAAATTTTCTACGACATTTTTATCTACTTCCAAAAAGCCGAAGGGAGTATTAAATGGCAATTCTGTGGTTGCAACAGGAAATGATGATTTATGAAAATGATCCGGACCCAAAACAAACACAACTTCAGGATTTGTCCCTTGAAGATTTTGATAAAAGTTCGCAATTAAAGGAAAGGCCAAAGGAAGATGATGAGAAACAATTCCTCCTAAAATTGCTTTATTTTCTTTTTGATGGCTTGAAGAATACTGAGAAAAATAATCTAAAATAAGTTCTTTGCCATGAGGAAATTTATCGTATTGATAAAAATTACTTAATACTTTTGCTTCTAAAAGATTGGGGGTTAAAGAAACATTCTTTTGATAAATAAAAACCACTCCAAGAAGGAAAACAATAAAGATTAAACTGAAGACAATCTTTAAAAGGTTTCTCATAAAATCTATTTTATCTTCACTATATATTCATCCGATGTAGTTATTACTTCAGCGGCTTTTAATGATTGTAAAATTGCTACCGGGGCCTTATAAGTGCCGGGGGTTACAACCCTTGCATAATAGCTTATATCTTTATCAGGACAATTTTCGCTTTTATCAAATTCCTTGGTCCACAAAAATGATACTTTGTTTCCCTCAAAAGAGAAAGGATGCCCAACTAAATTACATTCAGTACTCTTCTCCCATTGTTCATCTCTAAAAGATTCAACCACTGGTTTTAATCCTGCTGGCAACCAATCAGTAATAGTATAAAGTCCATCCGGTGCCTTTTCTGTAAAGTTGGGATTTAATTTTACTAAAACCAAATCTCCTTGCTGAAATTCAGTGGTTTCTTTTCCATTCAAAAGAAAAGTTTTAGATAGAGAAATCGTATCGCTCTTTTTTAATTCTTCTTTTGTAATTGGTTTTTGAAACCAACTTTGAAGTTGAATATCGCCTTTTATATTAGAAAATTTAAGATTAGAAAGCTCTTCTGGTAAAAGATCCAACTTAAAAACCTTTCCCTGACTTAAATCAACCGATCCTTCTTTTTCTCCAATTTTATAATTAAAAGAGGCGGCATAATTTGAGGGATAATTAGAAAGAAAATTCTTAATGTAAATTAAACTTTCAAGATTTTTCAGGTCTGAAGAAGGATTATTTTGAAATAAATATTCACTTAATCCAAATTGATCTTCTTCATTTAAAATCGCACAAAGAGAAGCAAGAATCCCAGTTAATTTTACTTCTTTGTCTTTATCGTTAAGGTTTAGAGAAAAAACATCGCTCCTGAAAGTAAGATTTGGCCTAATGTCTTTAAGATATAATTCTCTTGCGGTCTCATAATCACCAAGTGATGCTCTTGCTAAGGTAAGGTAAATTTCCTCTTCTAAATCTAATTTATTATATTTTTCAAAAAGATTAATTTTGCTCAAAACCGGCTCTGAAAGCGAAGATAAACCAAAAAGAGCAATTGATTTATCTAAATTAGTTCTTTCATCGCTTTCTAAAATTTCATTAAAATAAGAAGGAGAAGCATATTTCAAAAATGTCTCAGGGGATAAATTAGCGATCATTGCTGAGGTTAAAACATCATCCCCTCCCCAAGGCACAAGAGAAATTCCCTCATTAGTAATATAAGGAGAAAGATCTACTTCTTCAACGTCGTTTTCTTCGTTAAAATATTCTTTTAAAAGTTGAAAAGCAAAATATGGGGCTATTTTTTCTTCCACCCTTCCCCCAGTGCTCGATAAATTTTCTTTTAAAACAGGATAAACCCTCCCCCTGATCTTGTCTAAAAACACAAGGTGAGTAATGCCTTCCTTATTCCCTTCAACCTGAGTTAAGTTTTTTGAAAGAGAATAAAGTTTTAATGCTGTATCCTGAAGTGGCGTTTTTTGAAATTTAATTTTTCTTAAAATCGCATCAGAATAATTTTGCCAATGTCCTTCTAATTTCATTTGATACTCACCTTCTTTTGAAACCTGGGGTAGTTCAAAAGCGACAATTCCTTCTGTTGTTTGAATTGTTTTTTCGTAATTTAATTCCGGCAAGGAAAGAGTAAAGGAAACCGGCGTTCCTTTTTTATATTTTTCTCCAAAGGCCTTTGCTATTACTTGAGGATTATCTTCTAAAAGATAATTTTCATTTAAAGTAAGATTAACAAAAAATGGTAAAGAAACACTAATATTTTTCGTTGCTTTACCAACATCTGCATCATCTGAAATTGCTTCAACGATAATCCTCCAAGATGTTAAATTATCAGGCAGTTTAAAATTTACATTTTGAAAACCATCTTTAAGATCTAATACTTGATAAAAAGCAAGATCAGGAAAATTTTCTCTTGTTTCAGCACCTTTTTCTTCGTTATGAACAAAAATTCCATTGGCAAAAAAGGTGTGGTAGTCACCGACAATAACATTATAAACCTTAGTAGGTTCATGTTTTATTTCTATTGTTTTAATTTCAATATTCTTACCATCTTTATCTAAAAGAAAATCTCCTTTTCTTGCTTTAATGGCTTCTTGCCATTTGCCGTTAAGAAAAACTTTATGCTCGGGAGTAATTTTTAAATTGTTGTTTATTAAAAGGTAATCTTGAACAAAATAAGAAGACAGATGTTGAACAATGGCTGGCAAAAGAGAACTTTTAGAATCTTCTGATTCCTTTGTTAAAATGACATCTCCAGGCTTAATTTCTTCAATATTTTTTTCTTTTCCACCTTCCATTAAAATCTTTGTTCCTGCACCAAAACATCCCCCACTTTCGCTTATTTCCATTTCTGGAATTAAGTATCGAGAAAAAGTTGTAAATGGACTTGTAAAAACATTATCGTAGAAATTAAAAATATTATTATTATAGTAATCAGGCACGAGAGCCAAAAGCGCTTCATCTATTACAGCGATTTTTGCCTCGCTCTTTTTTAGATTATTATCCTTTTTTGTTTCTACTGTAAGATTTACATTTTCCCCTGGCCGATATTTTTCTTTATCGGTTGAAATATTAATCTGAAGCGTTTTTTGAGAGACATCAAAAGGAAAGTTTAGATTATTGCTTTCTATAAATCCTTTTTCGGAGAGCCAAACTCCCCTAAACTGAATATTAGGAATGTAATTTTCTTCAAAAGTAAAATTTATTTCGGGGGCATCGGAAAAAATTGTTTTTTCTATCTTATTTTGAAATCCAAAAAAGAGAAATTTTTCATTTGTTGAAAACTCCGTTGCGTCGCCCTTTTCTAAGGTCAAGGGAATTTTTTCTCCAATTTGATAATTTTTCTCCTCTTTATTTGTTTTTAAAGAAATACTATACGGACTCCCCGAAAGATCATTATGTAAAGAAATGTTAATGTAATCTGCTTTTTTAAATTCGTTACCCCCAAGATCTTTTCCTTTAAAAGTAAATTGATAATCTTTTTCGGGGTTTAATTCTCTTTCTAAAATCAATTCACCGTTTTGGTTTGTCTTTTGAGATAAATTATCAATCACCTTTTCATCTTTTTGATATTCAAAAACATCATAAAAAGTCTTCTCGATATAATCATATTTCTGACCAGTTTTTACTTTCTGCCAAGTAATTTCTTTTACCTCAACGTCTAAAGGATAATCTGCTACTGGTTTACCAATATTTTCTTTGTCCCCGCTTAAATCGACCTCATTTAATTTTGCAGTAATTTTCACTTTATTCCCATTATATTCATTAAAAGTTCTCACTTCCACTTGAGGACCAAAAACATTTATCTCTGCTCGTCCCTCGATTTCTCCTTCTTCAAATAAAGCCGGCCAAACAGTGATGTCAAGAGATGATGGCCAATTAGTTTCGGCGGTAGATCCCGTATAATTTGGTTCCACCTGTATCTTGCCTTCTCCATTTTCATCTAATGCAATTTCTCCTTCTTCATTCTCCCCCTTAAAATATGTTTTATATTTAAGCTTTTCAGATGAAAGAGGTGTTCCATCAAAAAACTCGGCTTTTATTTTAAATACCGCACTTTCTCCCAAAAAGATATTTTCTTTTTCAGGAGTAACTTTTATTTGATAAAGCGGTTTTGAAAAAATTCCTGTTTCAAAATAAGTAGAAGAAATAAGGTCATTGCCAAAATAAAGATTAAGGGTGTAAAAACCAGGCGATAAATTTTTAAAAGAAAAATCTCCAGAAATAGTGCCATAATTTGAAACAACAATATTTTGCTTCAATATTGGCTCATCACTATCGCCCAAAGAAGAAACTAATTCAACCCGAAGGCTCTTTTGAATTAAACTTTCATTACGTCCTTTGACTGCTCCCCAAAAATGAATAGTATCATCCGTTCGATATAAATATCTATCGGTATTAAAATAATCAAAATAATAATCCTCTTTTTCCCATGGATAATAAGGTTGTTTTCCTAAAATAGGTGTAACCTTTTTTAAATAACCATCTTTTTCAATAATCAAAAAATTAAGAAGATCTTCATTTTTTAAATATTCTGGCGTTTGAAAGATCGCAAGGCCATTTTTATCAGTAATAAATTCCTCATTTTGATTAAAAAATTTAATTTTAGCATTTTCAAGAGGACTCTTACTTTGGAAATCTAAGGCCCAAACAAAGGCATTTTCATTAGTTTTGGCAAAATAATTAGAAATTGGAGAGGATTCTAACCAACAAAATGCTTTTTTACCGTTTACCTCTGTCTCTAATAAATAATAACCCTCTTTTAACGATTGAGGAATAACAATGATATTTTTATCTTCTTCGATTATCTTTGGTTGAAAACTCAAAATTTTTTCATTTGGATCTAGATTGAAATTAAAAGATTGATAGTATGATACCCAGGGAAATTTGCTTTTAGAGTCGTTATAACTTTCTAAAAATTCCTCAGCGGTTGAAAATTGATAAAGATTAAAATTCTGGTTCTCAATATTAATTCCTTTATAAAATACCCTTAAAGCCGGCTCCTTTTGAGGCAAAACCTCAATAAAATCAGAGGCAAAAGAAAAATAAACATCCTTTTCTTCACTTGTTGTTTCAAAAGCAAAAACAAAATCTTCAGGTAAAACATCATTACTGTCTTTTAATTGTAATCCCTTTTTGATTTTTACTTGATAAACAGTTCCTTCTTTAAATTTTTGAGCAGGAATAAAAATTAGCGTTTCGCCTTTCTCTTCAAAGCGCCCTTTAATTTCAGGGGAAATTTCAAAAAATCGATCAGGATTTTTAAATCCTTGGCGATTAAAAACTATTTCAATACCGGCATTTAAAGGAACATCAACCGATTTATTTCGAGGGATGGTTGAAATGACTTTAAATGATGGTTTTGCTTCAAAAGCCCAGCTCAAATTTTTATCATTTAAAGGAAAAACAATTTGATAAACTTTCCCGACTGTTAAATCTTCTTTTGGTAAAATTTCAAAATTTCCTTCGCTATTTGATTTTACTTCAAAAGAAACTGCAGGAGTAATTTTAAGTTTATCTTGAATTTCGTTTGAAGAAAGAGGAAGTTTTGTTTTTAAGATAAATTTAGTATCTGGTTCAACACCAAAAACATCACCTTTTTGAGGAATAATTTCTAATTGTTTTTCTGAATCAAATTTGTCATATTTCTGTCCCCACCAATACACGCTTCCACTAATAAGAAGTAGCACAGCAACGATTATAAATATAATGGTTTTCTTTTGCATAGGCTTTATTTGTTTTAAATTTTTCTTATTTTAAAATATTTCCTAAAGGTTTACAAATTTTAAAAGGTTTACAAATTTTAGAGGAGAACTGTTCTCCGTTGGTTGTTGAGTAGTTGTGTCTCCGTTGTCATTGTGTGTCGCAGGCGAAGCAATCTCCTGATTTGTTTGTTGCTGGATTTCAGCTTGGGTTAAAGGTTTTGCAA
>Ga0209409_1000923_pt1 | contig 27694 bp, 27 predicted proteins | sample AD_JPNMR1_MetaG_FD_184424 | JGI IMG/M metagenome (GOLD analysis project Ga0209409, IMG submission 184424) | Active sludge microbial communities of municipal wastewater-treating anaerobic digesters from Japan - AD_JPNMR1_MetaG (SPAdes) (version 2) | ecosystem: Engineered > Bioreactor > Anaerobic...
GTGCAGTTGAAGTTCAATGTGACAAAGGTTGTTCCGAAGTTTGGTCCTCCTGTTCCAACGATCCAGCCCTTTTCCTTAGCCTTATTCTTGATTTCTGGATAGAACTGGGCTGTTACACCGTAAACGTCTATTTCGCCGTTTTCGAAGGCGAGTCTGATAGCATTCAGGTCTGGTATTATCTTAAGCACATACTCATCAAGATATGGTAGTTGCTGTCCGTTTGCATCTTTCTTATAGTAGTACGGGTTTTTGACCATTCTCACAAATTGATCGGGCACATATTCAACTGGAATGAATGGGCCAAGACCGACAAGCTCTTTCTTATTAATGGCGTCAACAGTCCACATTTCTTTGAATTTGCCTTGTTTCACCCATGGCTCAGCGATGTGCTTTGGAAGAATTTGAATGCCAGCTGCATATCTGACTGCGAGTCTGTAAGGCTCTTGATAGGTGATTTTCACGGTGTAGTCATCTACCTTTTCAGCCACAGGTAGTCTTCCCTGAGAATCTTCAAGCAGATTTGCCATATCGTTTGGTATGTCTGGGTTACAGTAAATATCATTCAAGCTGAAGACAAAGTCATCTGCTGTGAACGGCGCACCATCTGACCATTTGATGCCCTTTCTGATCTTCAGGGTGATGATCATCTTTTCGTCGTCCGTTACCTCTACCTCGCACCGTTCTGCAAGTGCCGGGTACATTCTTGCGTAGTTGTCCATTTCAATCAGGCTTATCAGGAACACGTTGATCACAGCGGTAGAACTCGTCTCTTGTGCAACGATGGGGTTCACTGTCTTTGGACCACTACCGAGTTGAGGAGCGATCAAAGTTCCACCAGGCTTACCAGTAGCTTTTGCTCCCAGGTACGGCGTGTTTTCGTCAAAATAGACGTATTTCTCAGCAGCAAAGCTCAGAACGAAAAATGCCAGTACTAATGCCACTGTCAGAACTCTCTTCATGCCAATACACCCCCTATTTCACCAGGTGGCAAGCCACCCAGCGGTTTTCAGATACCTTCCGAAATTCAGGATACACTTTTTCACATATTTCCATCTTATAGGGACATCTTGGATTGAAAAAACATCCACTCGGTCTTGAAATGGGACTTGGTACCCCGCCTTTTAGTATGATTCTCTGCCTCGATCTCTCCACTTTTGGATCTGGAATCGGTGTCGCTGAAAGTAGTGCCATACTGTAGGGATGAAGTGGCTCTTCAAAGACTTCATCTGTTTCACCAAGCTCCACGATCTTACCCAAATACATTATACCAACTGTGTGACTTATAAATCTCACAAGACCCAAGTTGTGTGAGATGAACAGGTAACTGAATCTGAATCTCTCTTGAAAATCGAGGAACAGATTTATGATCTGCGCTTGTACCGAAACATCAAGAGATGAAGTTGGTTCGTCGAGTATGAGAAACTCTGGTTCAATCGCAATAGCTCTTGCAATGGCTATTCTCTGTCTTTGCCCCCCACTGAATTGATGGGGATACCTGTCCAAATGGAAGGCTTTTAGTCCAACCATTTCCATAAGGCTCTTGGCTCTATCATACGCCTCCTGTTTGGTGCGTGCGACTTTGTGAAAGATCATGGGTTCGGTGACAATCTGTCCGATGGTCATCCTTGGATTCAAAGAGCTCATTGGGTCTTGAAAGACTATCTGCATCTTTCTTCTGAACGGGAGCAATTCACTATAGCCAAACTTGGATATGTCGGTGTTCTCAAAGAATATCTGCCCCTCTGTGGGGTTTGTGAGCTTCAGGACAGTTCTTGCCACCGTGGTCTTACCACAACCCGATTCGCCTACGAGTGCAAAGGTCTTACCCTTCTCTATATCAAAACTCACGTCATCTACAGCTTTGATTTCTGCAACGGTTCGCTTTATGAGAAATCCTTGCTTCACCGGGAAGTATTTCTTGAGGTTTTTCACACTGAGCAAGATCTCGGTCACCTAATTGCCACCTCCGACTGGATTGAAACAGCGTACGAAGTGTCCCTGAGAGATTTCTATCATATCGGGAATTTTCTGGTTGCATTCATCTACGTTTCTTGGACATCTTGGTAAGAAAGGACAGACCTTGGGTATGTCTATCATTCTGGGTGGCTGGCCTGGGATCGGTTCGAGTCTATCGATTTTTCTGTCGATTCTTGGGATACTCCTGAGTAGCATGTGTGTGTATGGATGAGCTGGATTGTAGAACACGTCATCAGAACTTCCCACTTCCATTTGCTTACCACCGTACATCACGATTATCCTGTGGGCCATTGAAGCTATTACTCCAAGATCATGGGTTATGAATATCATGGCTGTTCCCAATCTTTGTTGAAGGTCTTTCATCAAATCGAGTATCTGAGCTTGTATTGTAACATCGAGCGCCGTTGTTGGTTCATCTGCAATCAAGATCGAAGGATTACAGCTCAATGCAATGGCGATCACTACACGCTGTCTCATACCACCGCTGAATTCAAATGGATAGGACTTCATTCTCTTCTCAGGTTCCGGTATCTGGACCATGCCAAGCATCTCAACAGCTCTTTTGTAAGCTTCTTCTTTGGAGACCTTCTGGTGCTGTATGATTGTCTCCATCAATTGATCTCCGATTGTGTACAACGGGTTCAACGAAGTCATCGGGTCTTGGAACACCATACTGATTTCTTTACCACGGATTCTGTACATTTCTTTCTCATCGAACCTCATTATGTCCTGACCTTTGTATATGATCTGGCCGCTTACTATTTTTCCGGGGTGTTTGATCAACCTCATAATCGATTTCACGGTTACACTCTTACCGGACCCGGTTTCACCAACGATACCCAGTACCTCTTTCGGCGACAAATCAAAGCTGACATCGTCAACTGCTGCCACAACACCTTCGTCCATGTAGAAATAGGTGGAAAGATTTCTAACAGAAAGAATATTCTCCAAACTCAATTCCCTCCTGACTCAGAAACTATATAAAATTGATCTGTTCTCGAATCGTAGAACATTAATTTCTTGCCATTCATTTCTATCCATAATGATAACACAAGATAGCCATTTTCAAATATTTTCTCTTCACTCTTTAATACATCGCTGATTATCTTATAAGCTATTTCATCGAAACTGTTCGCTTGCGGCTTTACGGTGTATACGACTTCAGGTTCATCGGATAGAGATACTGTGATCACCTGCTCGAATCTTCTTCTTTCAGATCGAAGATTGTCTCCCGCTTTGATATGAGATGATACCACATCCATGATCTTCTTTTCAAGTGTTTCACTCCAGTAGAATCTGAAAATCTGACCGTGATAAGTCAGATGATCATCATATACAATCAAAGTTGCCTTGTTAGAACTGTTTTCTTTGTACTCAGCAGCGATCCGCTTCAATGCAGATTCAAAGGCATTCTTTGTTTGATCGTCACATTCGAAATTCACATAGATTACACCTGGCTTGGAATACCTGAACATCAACAAAATTAAAACCAAGCAAGTGAGAATGGCGATCCAAGATAATCTTTGGGTTTTCATTTCACCAAATGACAAGCCACATAGTGATCAGGCTTCACTTCCCTCAATTGAGGTTCTATCTTGCTACATTCTTCAACTGCCATGTAACATCTTGTGTGGAAACGGCAGCCTGAGGGAGGATTTATCGGACTTGGCACATCTCCCTTCAAGATTATTCGTTCCTTCTTTATATTGGGATTCGGTATGGGTATTGCACTCATAAGCGCGCGTGTGTATGGATGAAGTGGTTCATCAAATAGGTTCTTCTTAGGTGCTGACTCTACAATCTTTCCAAGGTACATTACTATGACCCTGTCGCTGACGTACTTGATGACAGACAGATCGTGTGATATGAACAAATACGTCAACTTGTGTTCTTTTTGAAGGTCTTTCATCAGATTTATGACCTGTGAGCGTATGGACACATCGAGTGCCGCCACGGCCTCATCGGCTATTATCAATTTTGGAGATAGAGCGAGCGCCCTTGCCACACCGATTCTCTGACGCTGACCACCTGAAAACTCGTGTGGAAATCTGTATATGTACTCACCACTTATTCCGACGTCTTCCAAAACCGCTTTAACTCTCTCGACCACTTCTTTATCCCCTCTAACCAACCTGTGTGTGAGTGGACCTTCACCCACGATAGTTTTCACACGGAGCCTTGGATTCAGTGAACTGTAGGGATCTTGGAAGACTATCTGAAGGTCTCTTCTGAACTTCTTTCTTTTTTCATCCATGTTCGAGAGCATCACAGAGAGGAATTTGGATGCTGAACCCTTCGCGTCGCCAAAAAAGATTTCAGCGTACCTGCGGTCTATTCCTTGTAGTGAATCTATCACTGAATCTGTTGAACCCTTCTCTTTGAGTAGCTGCTGGAATCTGTCCGTATAGCTTCTTTTGAGGTATGATCTTGCCTTTGTCGTTGGAAGGAAGTAATATGTTGTATCTTCCTCTCCAACGATAATCCTTCCTGAAGTGGGCTCGTACAAGCGCAGTAATGTCATACCGATCGTCGTCTTTCCACAACCTGATTCACCAACAAGTCCCACTGTTTCTCCCTCAAAGACGTCGAACGAGACATCATCAACGGCCTTAACCCAAGCTACAACTCGTTTAAAAACCCCAGCTCTGATTGGAAAATACTTAATAAGTCGTTCTATCCTGACAAGTGGTTGTTTCATTGCTTATCACCAGCCTCTTTCTTCTTTGCCTGTTCGACCTTCTCCCAAAAGAAACATCTCACCAGATGGCCGTTCACAACCTCTTTCAATTCTGGTTCCTCAGACTTGCACTTTTCTTCTGCGAATTCACATCTTGGATGGAATTTGCATCCTGTTGGGAACTTCAAGGGGTTTGGCACTATGCCGGGGATATTGTAAAGTCGTGTTTGTTCGATATCAAGTCTTGGGATGGCGTGCAGAAGTCCCCATGTGTATGGATGCTTTGGATCGTTGAACAGTGTTTTGACATCGGTGTATTCAACGGCTTTACCGGCGTACATAACCACTACACGATCTGCATTTTCAGCGATCACGCCCATGTCATGGGTTATCAGAATTATTGCCATGCCGTATTCTCTTTGGAGTTGCTTCATCAACTCCATTATCTGAGCTTGTATGGTCACATCAAGCGCCGTTGTTGGCTCATCGGCGATGAGAATCTTTGGCTTGCACGACAATGCCATGGCTATCATGGCCCTTTGGCGCATGCCCCCAGAGAGTTCGTGCGGATACTCATCGACTCTCTTTTCTGGCTCAGGAATACCAACCTTTCTGAGCAAGTCCACCGCCATCTTCTTTGCCGTTGTTTCATCAACCTTCTGGTGCAAAACAATAGCCTCAACGATTTGTTCTCCTATTGTGAAAACAGGGTTGAGCGCTACCATGGGTTCCTGAAAGATCATGGCGATATCTTTGCCACGTATCTTTCTCATAGATTCCTCAGAAATTTTGGTCAAATCGACGTTGTCGAAGACAATGGATCCTTCAACGATCCTTCCTTTTTCATCGAGTATACGGAGTATGGAAAGAGAAGTGACACTTTTGCCACATCCCGATTCACCAACGATTCCAAGCGTCTCGCCCTGGAAGACGTCGAAATCTACTCCATCTACCGCCTTCACAATGCCGTCTTCTGTATAGAAATAAGTTCTCAAATTTCTTACGCTGAGTATTGGCTCTTTCACGTTATCACTCCTTTATCCTCTGAGCCTCGGGTCAAAAACATCTCTTAACGCGTCTCCAACCAAGTTCCAAGCAAGAACAAAAAGGACCATCGCAACCCCAGGATAGACTATCGCGTACCAGTACTTGAACGCTTCACCAGATGCACCAAGCAACCAATTTCTGGCAAAGTTCAGTAGTGAACCCCAATCTGCGTAACCAACAGGCGCACCAAGACCAAGAAAACTCAAAGCGGCTGCCGTTATCACCAAAGAGCCAATTCTCATAGTTGCTTGTATGACCACAGGGAATATCGTGTTTGGCAGTACATGTTTCAGTATCACCAAATAATCGTTGACTCCCAATGCTCTTGCTGCGAGCACATACTGTTCTTCTCTCACCTGCAGGATATTTCCCCTTATAAGCCTTGCTGTTGCCATCCAGCCAAACATGATTAGAGAGATCATCACCTTATTCAATCCCATACCCAGGAATGCGGTTACAACGATGGCAGCCAATATATATGGAATAGATAAGAACACATCGGTTATTCTCATCAGTATCTCATCTAACCAGCCACCAAAGTACCCGGCGACAGAACCTATCAACAATCCTATGATTGTTGAGGTGAGCGTCACAATCAACCCGACCTTGAAGGCTGTTCTGGTACCCCAGATGACTCCATAGAAGATATCTCTGCCATCTATTACGCCGAATGGATGTTCCGTGCTTGGTGGTTGCGGGGTCTTGTCCCATGTCACTATCGGGATCATATATGGGTCGTAAGACTGTGGCGGACAGATGAGTGGAGCACCTATCGCAATCACAGTGAAGAATATCAATAGTGAGAAACCAAGAACAGCTGAAGGGTTTCTCAGCAATCTTTTTATCATTCTTTTGGTTTCGGTTCTCACGATTCCAACCTCCTCAGCTAAAGCGAATTCTTGGGTCGACGGCAGCGTAGAGTATGTCGATTACAAGGTTGCCAATTACCAGAATTAGCGAGTAGAAAAGCGTCGAAGCCATGATAGATGCGTAGTCAAGTTGTGTGGCAGCAGTTGCTGTAAAGCTACCCATGCCTGTCCTGTTGAAGACCATTTCCACGATCACAGTGCCTGCGAAGAGCTGTATCACCATTCCGCCACCAACTGTGATGACGGGTATCATTGCATTCTTGCGCGCGTGCTTGTTGATGACGACATTTTCGGCCAACCCCTTAGCTCTTGCCGTGCGAATGTATTCTTTGGTTAAGACTTCGAGCATGCTGGAACGGGTTATTCTCAACAGATATGCCCACCACAACCATGAGAGTGTTAAGATAGGGGCAATCAGGTGTTGCATAGCATCGACAAAGACGTCAAATCTGCCATTGAACAGTGCATCCAACGTCACAAGCGACGTGAACCTTTTGAACTCAGGTGATTTCACAACTGTGTCGGCCCAAAAACTGAGATTTCCTGGTGGAAACCAGCCAAGCACACTGTAGAAAACCATCAGAACCAGAAGTCCAAAAACAAAATCTGGAAAACTCCAACCCACTACTGCAAAGATACGGACAAAATGATCTATGAATTTATCGCGATTTACAGCCGCTATCATGCCCAACCACACGCCCACAAATACCACTGGTACTATGGCGTAGAGTGCAAGTTCAACGGTCCACGGCAGTCTGTTCAAAATCGCATCCTTAACCGGTTCCTTACCGACAACAGACCAGCCAAGATCTCCGCTCAAAGTGTTCTTGAGCCACTTCACGTATCTGACAACCATTGGATCTTTCAGTCCGTATTTTTCCTTTATCTTTTCCAACTGGTTTGGAGTCAGTTTGTCCAGCAATCCTGGGTTCACATAGGCCGCTAAGAGTCTATCTGATCCCAAGCTCTGAATCATTCCAAATACAATGAGCGATATTCCAAACAAGATCAACGGCAACAGTAACAATCTTCTTACGATATAAGCGACCAAAGATTACACCTCCTAATCAGACTCTAAAACGATCTGACAGAGCCTTCAGTTCTGTCACCATCTTTGCCAGCTCATCGACTCTCCTGAATAACTCCTGGGTATTGTTTGTTTGATCAACAATAACTCTTGTTACCTCATCTGTTATTTTCGATACTGCTTCAACATTCTTTGCAATTCTGTCCACGGCAGTACTTATTTCTTCTATTGCTCCACTTTGCTCTTGACTGGTAGCGGCAAGGTCATTCGCTGCCAGGGTGAACTCCTCTATATCTTTTACCATATTTTCTATTTGTTGTGCATCTTCGTTCAAGGTATTCAGTGAATTCTGTATGTGATCAACAACTTCCTGTCCTCCTTGGGCTACCAAAAGGCTTTGTGCTTTGATCTGTTTGAGAATATCGGTTACTTCCTGGGTCGCACTTCTGCTCTGTTCAGCCAATTTCCTTATTTCGTCTGCAACAACCGCAAACCCCCTCCCTGCCTCACCTGCACGCGCAGCTTCTATTGCTGCGTTCAGTGCAAGCAAGTTGGTCTGCTCGGCGATGCTGTATATGGCATCTGTTATCTCTCCAATGCGGTTGGACAGGTCAACCAGCTTCTGCACGACTTGCATGGACATCTGGCCACGCTCTGCAGTATGTTGCATAGATTCAGTGAGATCTCTCACAGATTTCTGGGTGGAAAAGGCTTTACTTTTGAGCCTTTCAGATCCTTCAGCAAGTCTCGAGGCATTTTTCGCAGTGTTTTGCGCACCCGAAGCTATTTCTTCCATCCCCGAATTCACCTCAGAAACAGACGAGACAATTTCTTCTATGCTTCTGCCAACTTTTTGGGCAGATTCTTGAGATTTGCTTGATACAGTAGTTGCTTCTTCTACGCTTTTACTGATCTGCCCAGAGAAAATCTCAATCTGTTCGCCCAATTTCTTAATTCGAGTCACACTATCTCTAAGGGTATCGGTGACAAGAGAAAAAGCTTTGGAAAGTTCACCAATTTCATCTTTGCTTTCGAATCTTTGACTAACTGTCAGATCACCTTGCGCGATACGCTGTGCTGTGGTAGTCAAAATGTGCAAAGGTCTTGTCATCCTTCTTGTAAATATCATGCCAGCAACAATGCTGGCAAATACGACAATTGAGGACGCAATCAATGATGTCCAAAGCGTTTGAAGAAATACTTCTTGTACCTCTCTGTAAGGCATAGTCAAAACCAACATCCAGTTTGCAGAAGAGATCGGTGAAACAGTGGCTATTTTTTTCTCACCTTCAAGGTTGTACGTAACAACGGCAGGTTGTGCTTTTTTAACCTCATCTTCCAGTATTTTGAGTGAACTATTTATCTGTGACAATGTTTTTCCAACGTACTCTTGTTTTGGATGTGCCAGGACGATCGCATCAGAATCTGTTAGAAATGCATAACCAGTTTTGCCATATTTGACAGGTTTGACCATCTCCCAAAACTTTGTCTGAGGTATCAGGGCAGCAAATACGCCTGCTGTGTTCCCATTGTAATCCAGTATCTTGGTCGCGAGAACAACAGAACTCCTTCCCTGCCAGTCAAGGTTATCCTGAACATAGAAATCCTTGTTCTCGGCTACAATTGCCTGGAAAAATCTGTACTTTGAAATATCGATTTCCTGCTCTTTATAGGTGAATGCCTTACCCTGCAAGTTTGACAACAGATAATCATCAAAGCCGAGTCTTTCTAATTTCTCTCCGTGCGATTTCAATGCCAGCACGACCATAGATTTTTCAAAAATCATCAGATAGCTTTCGAAATTCGATGCGACTGTTCCAAGTTCCGATGATCTTTGCACAAACCATTGATCCAGTACCAACGATTCCCTGTCAGCCTTTTGCCGCATTGCATCGACTGCGAATGTTGTCAGACGTTGCTGCATAGATAAGATGTTCAATAACGTAACAATTCCGACGGCAACTACTACAAATACCACAACCAATGAGATTATCTTTGCGCGCACTGACACTCACTACACCTCCCTCAAGCCCGGGCTATACAATAGACTGTGACAGAACCTACTCCAGCATTCTTCAGTATCCTCACACATTCACTGATTGTCGAACCAGTTGTAAAGACATCGTCGATCAGCGCGACATCCTCATAAACCTTACCAATGGCACTAAAGGAATTCTTCACCAGGCTACGCCTCTGTTCGACTGTCATACCCCTCTTGTTAGATGTTGCGCGAGATTCAAGGATTCTCTTGAGAGGTATGCCAGTCATATCAGAAGTAATCTTAGCAATCAAAGCCATTGTATCAAAGCCACGTTCTTCGAGTGAGGACAAGCTGGATGGAACCCATGTCAAAAGTTCCGCAGAGGAAGAATAGGTCTTCATTGTCTTAACCAGAAAGGAAGCCAGAATCTTGCTCAGACGCCAATGATGGGAATTCTTGTAAAGTAAGATCAAATCACGCAGTTTTGACTCATATCTGCCATAGAAATATGATTTGAAAGCTCTTTGGTCTTCATACAAAGCAATTGGACCACTCGAAAGATCTCCCAAACATTCTGGGCAGAGCAGTTCGTTGTATCTTATTGGTCTATTGCACAAAAGACAGTAATTTGGAAAAAACAACTCAACCAACTTCAAAACTCTATGACCTCGAGCTTTTAGAGTAACATGCCGTCGAAAACTTCCGGGTTGATTCTATCACAACTCAGGGCCGATAGCAAAGAGCTCACATACCGCTTTGTACACAGCCAAATCATACTCACCACACAATGAGAAGGCCTTTGCACATAACCTCCTTCTCTGTTGAAGTACTACATCACCACACTGGTCCAATGATTCCAGGATAGTTGCGTAGTCATTGTGGTCGCATACCGGTACTACATCTCTGTAATTCTTCGCTGCGGCTCTGAGCAGTGCAAGTCCACCGATGTCTATTGACTCAAGCAGTGATTTTTCGTCAGAAACCTTTGCCAGAGGACGAAGATTCACGACAACCATATCAATTGGTTGAACGCCAAGCTCATACAGCTGCTGCAGATGCTCTGGATTTGAGAGTTTTGCGAGCACCGCCGCAAAGATTTTTGGGTGAAGTGTTTTCACCCTGCCATCTAACAGTTCGTGGTAACCAGTCAACTGTTCCACTTCACTTGCATCTATCCCGTTGCTCCTTAGGAAATTGTAAGTGCCGTGTGTTGCAACAATGGATACGCCTTTCCTGCAAAGTTCCTTCGCAAAATCAACCAAACCAATCTTATCCCAGACACTTATCAACGCTCTTTTTATATTCAAATCATCACTCTCCAAACACAATCTTACCAAAAAAAGCGGCCTTCAGGCCGCCAAGGTTTCTCAAAGTATTACTTAACTGCCTTTTTTGTCGGGGATCAACAAATTCGCAACGATACCAACTATCGCAGCCAGACTAAGTCCCTTGAGTTCAACAGGACCAATCTTCAGTGATGCACCACCTATTCCAACTGTCAGTATCAAAGACGCTACGAGGAGATTTTTCGCTTTGGAGAAGTCCACCTTTGCGTTTACAAGTGTCCTTATACCTACCGAGGCAATCATTCCAAAAAGAATCAAACTGATACCACCGATGACACAGTTTGGAATAGTTCTGAGCAGACCACCAAACTTTGAAACGAATGCCACGATTATCGCAATTATCGCCGCCCCTCTGAGTACCTTAGGGTCATAAACGCGCGTTAAGGCAAGAACACCTGTATTCTCGCTGTAAGTTGTGTTTGCTGGTCCTCCAAGTAATCCTGCTATCGAGGTTGCAAGCCCATCACCTATCAAGGTCCTATGCAACCCAGGGTATTCGAAGAAGTTTTTACCCACCACAGCACCATTGGTAGTAATATCACCTATGTGTTCCATAAAGGTTGCCACCGAAACGGGCGCTATCATAGCTATGGCTGTCCCGTTGAATTTCGGCAGAATGAATTTTGGTACACTGAACCAACTCATTTGATGCAATATAGATGTGTCAACCTGCCCTGTTATCAAAGCAAAGATATACCCAACGATAACGCCTGACAGAACTGGAACAAGACTCCAGAAACCCTTCAAAAAGGCGGAAACGAGTATGACCGTTACGATAACCACAATTGCGACCAACCAGTTAGTGCTTGCCATTTGGATTGCAACTGGGCTCAGTGTCAGACCTATCACAACAATCATTGGACCTGTCACAACAGGTGGAAAGAGCTTCTTAACCCTTTCAACCCCAAGCGCCCACACGGCAAGAGCGAATATGAGATATATGAGCCCAGCTACAAAAATGCCTCCTGTCGCGTACGAAAGGTCGTTGAATTTTTCTCTCACCATGATCACAGGTGCTATGAAAGCAAAACTCGAGCCAAGAAAGACCGGTACGACGCCTGCGGTGAATGTGTGAAACACCAACGTACCAAGGCCGGCAGTAAACAATGCGACAAGAGGATCAAGACCTGTGAGAAGTGGAACCAATACCGTAGCACCGAACATTGCCAGAAAGTGTTGAAGAGACAAAACAAAATACTTCCAGCCGGTTACCCGCTGCTGGATGACCGAAAGTTGAGCTTCCATTTTTTAATCCTCCTTTCTGCCCTCGCTGGAGCAAATTAAAGGACCCTTTCAACAGTGTATCACTGCTACCTTGGCATGTCAATACTTTTATGACACAGTCTTTGGGTGTTATAATCTTGTAGTTAATTATCGGTGTATAGAATTATCCATTAGGAAATCTGGAGGTGATAGAATGCCAAAGGTGGTAACCTTTGGAGAGATTATGATGAGGCTGGCTACGCCCGGTTATTTGAGATTGGTGCAAACCAATCATTTTGAGATTACCTACGCAGGCGCAGAAGCTAACGTAGCTGTATCACTTTCCAATTTTGGCGTGAAAGCTACTTTTGTGACTAAATTGCCAAATAACGATCTGGGACAAGCAGTCTTGAGAATTTTGCGACAGCATGATATTGATACATCGCACATCGCTTTTGCAGATGGAAGACTGGGTCTATATTTCCTTGAGACCGGTTTTTCTCAAAGACCATCAAAGGTCATATACGATAGAGCCAACTCGGTCTTTGCACTCTCAAAACCTGATGACTTCAAATGGGACGAGATTCTTGAAGATGCAGTTTGGTTTCACTTCACAGGGATAACACCAGCCCTGGGAGACAACCTTGTGGAGGCTTGCAGACAGGCACTCAGAAAGGCGAAAGAAAAGAATATAACGGTTTCCTGTGATTTGAACTATCGTGCGAAACTTTGGAGCCAACAAAGAGCACGAGAAGTCATGAGTGAACTGGTCAAATATGTAGATGTGCTTTTCGCGAATGAAGAAGATGCTGAAAAAGTCTTTGGCATTCGCGCAGATGATTCAAATATCATCGAAGGAAAACTGAATTTGAGGGGATATGAGCAGGTTTCTCGACGATTGCAAGAAGCCTTTGGTTTGAAAAAGGTTGCCATAAGTCTGAGAGAGAGTATCGTAGCAAACATAAATGGTTGGTCGGGGGTACTTTTGGATGGTGATGATTTCTATCACAGCAAGCAGTACACAGTCCACATCATTGATAGAGTCGGAGCAGGTGATTCATTCGCTGCCGGCTTGATTTACGGCATTATTAACAACATGGAACCAAAGCAGGCTTTAGATTTCGCTGTTGCGGCATCCTGTCTCAAACATACAATAATCGGAGATTTCAACCAAGTAACTTTAGAAGAGGTGAAGAAACTTGCTGCAGGCGAAGGATCTGGACGAGTGGTGAGATAAATGTCAATAGGTTCTGTTGAAAAAGCTCTGAAGATTCTGGAATTCATAATATCGAGAAAAAATGGAACGAGAATCCAAGACATTGCAGATCATCTGAATATGTCTTCACCAGCTGTGTACAAACATCTTGAAACGATGGTTCAGGCTGGTTACATTTTCAAAGAGCCTCATACCCATAGATATCTACCCTCGTACAAGATAGTCGAACTCGGCAGCATAATCCTACGAAACGTGCAAGTTAGGGAAGTGGCGCATCCATTCTTGGTGGACCTGATGGAAAGAACTGGTATGACTATCCACTTTGCGATCAGAAGTGGTTATGAAGGGGTATACATTGACAAAATAGAAAGTGCGCACACAATTCCTACTGTCTCTCGAATAGGAATGAAAATGCGACTCTACTCCACTGGTTTCGGTAAGGCTATTCTGGCATTCTTGTCTGACAAGGAACTCGACGATTATTTCGCGAACGTCAAACTTGAGAAGCAGACAGAGAATACGATAGTAAGTGTCAATGCTTTGAGAAAAGAACTCTCGATCATCAGACAACAGGGTTATGCTGTTGACAACCAGGAAAATGAACCTGGTATAATGTGTATTGGCGCTCCTGTGTTTGATTACACGGCAAATGTAATAGGTGGTATCAGTGTCACGGGAGCTGCAGGTGCTTTCAGTAAACAAACATTGAGCATTGTCGCAAATGAAGTCATCAAGACCGCGCGTGAGATCTCTAAAAGACTCGGCGCTAATGTTTGAAGTAGATGATCAAGCCACCTCTTGCAAATTGCAATCAATAGTTGTTGGTATCATATAGCGTTGTCTGGAGGTGGTGTGATGCATCTGAGGTTTATCTTCGGCAATTGCGAAGTTGTGGCGGAATTGGATGAGAGCAAGTCACCGTTGACAATCAGTGCAATTAGAAAATGTCTGCCCATCAAAAGTGTTGTCAACAGATGGGGTGACGAGATCTACTTTGAAACACCTGTGAAACTTGCAGTGGAAGAGAACAGCAAAGAAGTAGTGGAAGAAGGAGACGTTGCATTCTGGATACCTGGTAAGGCAATCTGCATTTTCTTTGGTAAGACACCGATAAGCGATGACAAGATCAGGCCAGCCAGTGCGGTAAACGTTTTTGGTAAAATAAAGGGAGGTCTGGAGCAACTGAAAGATATCAAATCAGGCACGAAAGTAGTCGTTCAGATCGACTAATTTCTCCTCCTGTGGTAACATAATCTTAGAAGGGAGGAGAGTAAGTGAATCAAAAAACGTTGTTTTACATACTGATTGCATTCATAGTCTTTTTCATCGTTACACAGTTGGTCACAACTCTGACACAAAAGCCACCTTTTGAAATAGCTTATTATAGGAGCAAAATGGAATATGATTACACAGGCCAGGCAACCTTCACAGCAACGGCTGGCCTTTTTTTCAAAGACAAATCCAAGCAGCAGCAGTACATCAATCAATATCAACAGGCTTCTGCATCCACTTTTAAAAGTTATTTTGATGATGTGAGCAAAAAAGTGGGAAGACAAATAGATGTGATTTCGATGAACTCAACGGTTACCGAGCGATCTGGCATACTCGAAGTTTTGGAAATCGCCAGACTTTCGAATGCAGCATTGGTACAAGATGGTCTGGTGGATACTTCGTTGAAAGATATATCCATATACTCTGTGAATGACTCTCAGATAACCGTTGTTATTCCACAGGACGCGCAGATAATCACTGTAGAGCCAACACCCACGAAAGTTGTTTCGAACGAGATCTATTGGCAACCAAGCCAAGCCTCAATGGCTTTTCCAAAGGTTGTCTTCAAGAAGGGTGAGTAGAATTGGTAGACTCCTTTCTTGAACTCCTAAGATCTGCAAAGTATGTGGTTGCTTTGACAGGTGCGGGAATCAGTACACCAAGTGGCATACCAGATTTTCGAAGTCCTACGGGCCTCTATTCCAAATATCCCGAAGATATTTTCGATATCGAATACTTCTACCGTGATCCTAAGGGCTTCTACAGATTCTGCAAGGAAGTTCTCTTGCCAATGGCTGAAGTCAAGCCGAATTTGGCACACCTTATGCTTGCGAAACTTGAAAACAAAGGCATTTTGAAAGTAACAATCACACAGAACATCGACGGTCTACATCAGAAGGCCGGAAGCAAGAGTGTCATAGAACTTCATGGGAGCGTGTACGAATACTGCTGTACCCGATGCAACAAGCGATACAGCATTTCATCGGTAAAGCAGATGATAGATTCTTCAGAACTTCCGTTGTGTGGTTGTTCTGGTCTGATACGTCCGAAGATTGTCTTTTTCGGTGAATCCTTACCTGAAAAGGCTCTTCAGGATGCTCAGGAACATGCATCAAGATGTGACTTGATGATTGTAATGGGGAGTTCTCTGGTCGTTTATCCGGCGGCACAGCTTCCTTTTATTGCGAAATCGAATGGCGCGAAGGTTGTGATTGTGAACAAAGGTGAGACTGGTTTCGATGATCTGTGTGATATAAAAATAGAGGAAGATCTCTGCGATTTCGCGCAAAAATGTTTTTCCACTGATTCAACCCTTTTCAGTTGATCTACTTTGTTTTATACTACAAAGGGTGATCAGAAAATCAGGGAGAGAAGCGTATGAAGGAAAAGGTCGCGGTTTTCGGTAAGGTTAACGTAGATACTCTCCTGTACATCGATCAACTTCGAATGGGAGAGAATCACCTATGCCAGCAAACGATCGTCGATATCGGTGGCAAGGGAGCAAACACCGCAATAGGTCTTGCCAAGCTTGGCGTAGATTGTCATTTGATGGCTTGTGTAGGCAACGACAGTATTTCGCAGTCAGTTCTCAAAAAACTGGAGAAATATGGTGTTGATACCTCTTTTATCAAACCCTGTGCCGCTCAAACTGGTAAGACCTTTGTCGTGGTTGAATCCAACGGCAGGAACACCATGTTTCACATTCTTGGAGCAAATAGCTGTCTGACTCCTGAGATGATAAATTGGACGTTTCTGGAAAAATGCACGGCGATTTTCATTCAATTTGGTGTACCTGTTGAAACGGTTCGTGAGATCATCCTGATGTCAAAACGCAATGGGAAGTACCTCTATATTGACCCAGCAGGGTTCGCGGATGAGTCTATACTGGAACTCGTCGCTTATGCCGATACAGTTGCGCCAAACGAGGTCGAACTTTTCAAGATGACAAAAGAGACAGACATAGAGAAGGCGGCGAAAAAACTTTTGTCTGCGGGAGTTGAGGAAGTGGTAGTCAAACTGGGCTCAAAGGGTGCCAGCCTCTTCTCGGAGAAATTCTCTTATCATGCTGATGCGTACAATGTTGATGTAGTCGATACAACTGGTGCAGGTGATGCCTTCAACGCGGCATATATCGCGGGTAAAATCAAGAAGCTTTCTCTGAGAGACAATTTGAGGTTAGCTGTAGCAGCATCGGCGATCTCTGTGACAAGGCAAGGTACGTCCAGCTCAAGCCCGACAAGAGAGGAACTCATAGATTTTCTGCAAAAATTCGGAGAAAAGGAGCTTTTTGAAGTCTTGTGAAGAAGGTGAGCGCTTGAAGAAGTACGTAGTTGTGACCGGTGGTGTACTGAGCGGTGTTGGAAAGGGTATTTTTTCTGCTTCTCTTGCAAGATTACTCAAAGAATGCGGCGTTAGGGTCAATGTCCTGAAAATAGATCCATACCTCAATGTCGATGCCGGAACGATGAACCCCAATCAGCATGGAGAGGTCTTTGTCACCGATGATGGATACGAGGCAGATCTCGATCTTGGGCACTATGAAAGATTCCTTGGAGAGGACATGAGCAGAAAAAACAACATCACAGCAGGACAAATCTACTCTGCTGTCGTGAAGAAGGAGAGAGAAGGCGGCTACTTAGGCTCGACGGTTCAGATAGTTCCACATGTGACCGGAGAGATCAAGAAAAGAATTGAATCGCTCGAGGGAGAGATAAATGTCATTGAAATCGGCGGTACAGTCGGCGACATAGAAAGTGAAGTTTTTCTGGAGAGCGTGCGCGAACTTGCACTGGAAAAAGCCGCGGATGATTTCCTGTTCATACATGTCACGTATGTGCCATACTTGAAAGCTTCGAATGAGTTCAAAACCAAGCCAACGCAGCAGTCTGTTCAACTGCTTCGAAGATCTGGTATTAATCCAGATATGATAGTTATCAGATCTGAAAATCCCGTGAACGGGGACAGCCTCAAAAAGGTTGCTCTCTTTGGTGGCGTGCCAATCGACATGGTCATTAACTTACCCGATGTGCCGAATGTGTATTCAGTTGTCGAGATACTCAAGAACTACGACGTGCACAGAAAGGTTGCTCGCAGACTTAGAATCAACCTCGATGAGTCGAACTTCAAATGGGACTATCCTAAAACCTTCAAGACTTACAAAATCGCACTTGTAGCGAAATACCTCGGCACCGACGATGCGTACAAGAGTATCATAGAGTCCGTTTTCTTGTCTGGATGTACGAAACCATCGATTGTCGATGCGCAGGTCCTTGAAGAGATGAGTTGGGAACAGGTTTGTGAGACACTATCTGAGTATGACGCCCTCATAATACCGGGAGGGTTCGGAAAAAGAGGAATAGAAGGCAAAATAAGGGCAATTCATTTTGCGCGAGAGTACAAAAAGCCCATTCTTGGAATCTGTCTTGGAATGCAGTTGATGGTCATCGAATTTGCCAGGAATGTTCTTGGCTACAAGAATGCCAATTCCACGGAGTTCGATTCCAACACACCTTACCCTGTGATAACACTGATGGAAGAACAAAAGAAAGTCCTACAACTCGGTGGCACAATGCGGCTTGGCTCCCAGTCTATGAGAATCTTGAAAGATACCAAGCTGTGGCAGATATACGGTGGTGTGGAGCAGACGAGTGAAAGGCACAGGCATCGTTATGAAGTGAACTACGACGAATATCCTGAACTTTTCAAGATGCCAAATGAAAGTGGCAACAAGCTCGTCATAAGTGCACAGTCAAATTTCATCGAGGCAATCGAATTAGAGGAACACCCTTACTTCATCGGGATACAGTATCACCCAGAGCTGAAAACTAAGGTTGGTAACCCACATCCATTGTTCAAGGCCTTGGTCGATTCAATTAGGAACTGAGTAACATTGTGTTTTTACAAAAGATGGTACTTGAAAAGGATTGAGTTGTATGATAGGATAAACAATGGTTGCAACGGTGGGTGCGTAGCTCAGAGGGAGAGCGTCTGCCTTACGAGCAGAAGGTCGTAGGTTCGAGTCCTGCCGCACCCACCAAAGAGAGTGGCCAGGTAGCTCAGTTGGTAGAGCACTGGACTGAAAATCCAGGTGTCGACGGTTCGATTCCGCCCCTGGCCACCAGTGTAAAAGAAACAGATTAATGCTTGAGGGATGCCAAAAGGCATCTCTTTTGTTTTTACTGAAGATGGTTTTCTTATCATTGCCAATACTGGTTAATGTCTGCGGAATTCACTTTAGGCGTCGTTATACTTGCCAAAGTCTCTGATATGTCTTATAATATACATTGCGGGGCCGTAGCTCAGCTTGGGAGAGCGCTACCATGGCACGGTAGAGGTCGTGGGTTCAAGTCCCATCGGCTCCACCAGGGGGACTTTTGTCCCCTTTTTTCTTGGGCGTGTATCGGAATGAAAAAGGTGTTGGTTGCGTATCTGTTATTGTCTCAAAAAGTGCATTCTGAGATTTGATAAAACCACTTGCGCTGATAATCAAAAGAATCCATTGATACGATGATTAGTGGCGAAAATACTCATCGCTGAGCACACTCATGATCAACACATCGTGGTATTTCCCATTCAGGTATCTTGCTTTCCTCAGTCTTCCTTCGTGGACAAATCCACATTTTTCATAGACGTGTATCGCCCTCTTGTTGTATTCATATACTCTCAGTGAGACTCTGTTGAGATTGAGGAACTCGAATGCGTATTTCAAAGTCAATTGTGTCGCCTCTGTTCCAAGACCCATGTTCCAATAATTCTTATCTGTTATCGCTATACCGAATTCTGCCACTCTGTTAACCCAGTCAATTCCGTGAAGGCCTGTTGTACCAATCAGCTTTTCCTCACCCATTGGTACCACGCCAAACACTACATCTTTTTGGCTCGAGTACAAACCCTTCACCCATTCCTCTTCTCTCACTTGGTTGAGCGGGAAGACCGACAAAAGATTCTGCCTAACCTCTGGATCGTTGATATTCAGTAGTTGCTTCAAATCTGAAAGTTCAACCGGCCTCAGAATGACTTTCTGGCCTTTGAATATCAATTTTCCCCACCTCCATCTGAAACCTGATGCTGCGACAGTCCATACGCTTCACGCTCCACATTTCCAATTGGTTCCACGTGAACCATCACATCTGCTATTCTGTCATTTTGTTCAATTATGGCTCTTTTAACCTGCGTTGCAATGTCATGTCCTTGTTGAACCGACATTGCTCCGCTGACTTCGATGTCCATATCCACGAAGTATTTGTAGCCCACCTGCCTCACTCTTACCTTGTGTGGATTGGCAGCTCCTTGGACATCTTTGACGGCCTTGAAAATCTGATCGTAAATATCAAAACTCGTCATGCCATCCATCAGTTCGTAACTTGTTTCCTTGAAGATTTCAAAGGCGGTTTTTATGATCATCACCGATATTATCAGGGCCACAATTCCATCGACCCACAAAAGACCGATTTTGTTCAACACCAAACCAGCAAAAACTGTTGAAGAAATGAGTATATCGTTCCTCATATTCAGTGCGTCGGCAATGAATGCATAACTCTTTATCTTCTTGCCAACTCTGTATTTGTACAGAAAGAGCCATGTCTTGACGGCAACTGAAACAAGGGAAATCAACAAGGGTAATATCCCAACGATTAGGATATGCTCGCCGCTTACGATTCTTCTAATCGATGAAATCATCAAGTTTGCCCCAGCATAGAAGATGACAAAGGACACGACCTTTGCAGCTATCGCTTCAACCCTCTCATGGCCATACGGGTGTGTCTTATCAGGGGGGCGATTCGATATCTTGCTCGAAACCAAAGTTACCAGCGATGTAAAGATATCGGTCGATGTATCAATTCCATCTGCGAGTACAGCCATGCTTTTGAAAAATAGTCCAACAAAGATCTTCATGGCTGCCAGAATCGCATTTGCGAATACTCCTATCCAAGCCGCTTTCGAAGAGATCTTGTTCCTGTCCTCCATGTTATCACCTGGATAAATAAGGCGCGGATAAAGCCGCGCCTTGATTTTTTAGTGTAGAAGTTATTATAGCACTATCTATTCACACTGTAAAATGCATTCAAACCTTTGTACTGCGATGAAGAGGCAAGTTCTTCTTCAATTCTCAACAATCTGTTGTACTTGGCGATTCTTTCGCTTCTTGATAGTGAACCTGTCTTGATCATTCCACAGTTTGTCGCAACCACCAGATCGGCGATGAATGTGTCTTCTGTTTCACCGGAACGGTGAGAGACGACACAGGTCATTCCGTGCTGCTTTGCATATTCGATTGTATCAAGTGTTTCTGTGACAGTACCTATCTGATTGAGCTTTATCAATATGGAATTTGATGCCTTCATTTGTACACCCTTCTTGAGTCTGTTTATGTTGGTGACGTATATGTCATCTCCGACAATCTGGATCCTGTTACCAACCTTCGCTGTGAGCTTCGCAAAACCTTCCCAGTCTTCTTCGTCGAGTGGATCTTCCAGGCTCACAATTGGATATTTCTCCACCAGATAGGCATAATAATCAACCAGTTCATCGCTGGTCTTTTGTGACTTGTCAATGCTGTAGGTCTTGGTATCAGCATTGTAGAACGATGAAGCAGCGCTGTCCAGAGCCACGAAGACATCTTTACCTGGGACATAACCCGCCGCCTTTATCGCTTCGATCAGTACCTTTATGGCTTCTTCGTTCGATGAAAGATTAGGTGCGAACCCACCTTCGTCTCCGACTGAGGTGACGTGTCCCATATTGTGCAGGATTTTCTTGAGATTATGAAACACCTCTGCGCCATATCTCAATGCTTCAGCAAAGGTTGGTGCACCGGCAGGAACGATCATGAATTCCTGAATATCCAAGCTGTTATCAGCGTGTTTTCCACCGTTGATTACATTCATGAACGGTACAGGCAACACCTTTGCATTCGGACCACCCAGGTACTTGTAGAGTGGTAAATACAGGCTCGCAGCGGCCGCACGCGCCACTGCCATTGAAACACCAAGAATTGCGTTGGCACCGAGCTTGGATTTGTTCTCTGTACCATCCAGCTCAATCATGATCTTGTCGATTGCGACCTGATCGTAAACATTCATCCCAATAACCTTGGGAGCTATTGTCTCGTTGACGTTCTTTACAGCAGTCAAAACACCTTTACCAAGATACCTACTTGTTTTGTCTCGCAGTTCAAGTGCCTCGAATTTTCCTGTTGATGCCCCTGAGGGGACTATCGCTGAAGCCGTAGTTCCATCCTCAAGAAAGACTTCCACCTCTACAGTGGGATTACCACGTGAATCGAGAACTTCTCTGGCCTTGATGTCAACTATCTCGTTGTACATCCATTCACCTCCTCAATCAGGTAATATAATACTACCAATGTCTTCACCGCGAACAGCCTTTAGCAAAGCCCCATCTTCGAAAAAGTTCAAAACGATTATCGGAAGCTTGTATCTGCCGCAGATGGAAAAAGCCTCCATATCCATGACCTTCAATCCCAATTTGATTGCCTGTTGATAGGAAATCTTTTCGAACTTACGAGCAGCTTTGTTCTTCTTGGGATCACTGTCGTAAACGCCATCAACCTTGGTCGCCTTTATCAAGACAGATGCCCCCATCTCAACGGCTCTGAGTGCCGCGGCTGTGTCTGTTGTGAAAAACGGATTGCTCGTCCCACCGGCAAAAACAACTACATAACCCGCATCGAAGTAAAGGTTTATATCGTCATAGTGAATTGGCCTTATTGACGGTAAGGATGATATCTGTGAAACCACGACACATTTGACATTGTGTTTTTCAAGAGCCCCCTTCAGATACAGTGCGTTTATCACAGTTCCAAGCATGCCTATCTGATCTGCCAGCGAGTGTGGTACCTCTGATAGCTCCTCGCCTCTGAATATATTTCCTGCGCCTATCACGATACCGACATTTGTTCCGTAATCTACAACTTGAGATATCTGCTTGACAAGATACTCTATGTCTTTTTGATAAAACCCCCTGGAACCTTCCCCGCACATCACCTCTCCGCTGAGCTTTATCAAGACCTTTTTATACACTGAAATCCCTCCCAAGAGATTTTATCAGAGATATTCCAACAAAAAAGAAGATTGTTGTTACTTCCGTGTGAGCTTGACAAAAGTTAAACCAAGGGATAACATAAATTGAAATGGAATTCAAAAAAATGAAAGGAGAGATTTCAATGGCTCGCGTCATTTCAAAATGCCCGATTTGTGGATCAAATCTTGTTGTGACTGAATTGAGTTGTCCATCATGTGGCACTGTGATAAAAGGAAGATTTGAACTGGAAGAATTCTTCAGGCTCACACCTGACCAGTTGAATTTCCTGAGGATTTTCATCAAAGTGAGAGGTAACCTCAGCGATCTTCAAAAGGAACTCGGAATATCTTATCCAACTGCTAAATCCAGACTGGAAGGAATCGTGAAAACACTTGGTTATGAGGCGCAGGAAGTTACTGAGGAAAAACAAGTTGATGATTTGTTGGACAGACTCGAAAAAGGTGAGATTTCTGCTCAGGAGGCACTCGAAAAGATCAGGAGGCTGAGAGAACAATGAAGATCGCCCTTGTTGTGACCGGTGTGATAGGGGCGTTGTTGCTGGCTTACATAGGCTCCAAACTCCTTCAGATGAAAGTCAAATCTGTCACACTTGTCTATTCATTCTTTGTGGGACTGTACGCGTTGTTTTTGATAATCGGAAATATCATACCAATCATCATATACCTTGCTGGCGAGTTAGTTGTCATATGGGTTATTGTGATTTTTATGGGTTTTTAGGAGGTGAAATCAGTGCAAAAGCAACTTATAGATTTCAGCAAAATAGACAAGCTCATTGTGAAGATCGTGGACAGTGATCTGAAAGTAGTTGGAACTCAATCATCGGATACCTACATTGCCTACGAATCCGACCAACCACATCTGGAATACAATGGTGATACATTGACAATAAGCACCAAGGAAAGGCAATTTTCATTTCTCGGTCCCGTGGTATTTGGTCCTCGGGGTTCTAAGGAAGCTCTGGAAATTGTGGTTCCTCATGGACTCGAGGAGTTAACTGTGAGTGGAGTCTCTTCAGATATACTCATGCGCTCGATAACGGGCAGAAATCTGGTTGTGAGGACGATATCAGGTGACATCGTCTTGGACAACGTAGAGTTCACTGACTGGCAGATTAAGACCGTTTCAGGAGACATCAGGATGGATTCACCTGTAGCTGCTAAGCTTGTCTTCTCGAGTGTTAGCGGTGATCTGAAGATCAAAAATCTGACCTGCCGAGAAAGTGAGTGGATTGCGAGTACCACAAGTGGAGACATATTTATAGAAACTGTCGGGATTCCGAGCATCAGACTGACAATGAGAACGGCAAGTGGTGAAGTGAATGCCAATGTTGGTTATACTCGCGAAGGCAGGGACTATCTCTTCGGCGATGGCAGAATGAAGATCACTGTAAGCACGGCCTCAGGCGATGTTGACATCAAATCGACGAACAGAGCCGAGAGGTCTGAAGGGATAGAGAAGAAGATCTTACGTCTTGTGGCGAGTGGAAAACTGACCTACGAGCAAGCAAAACAAATCTTAGATGAATTGAGTTAGTGTGATATCATTGGAGCACACGGGAGGTGTGCTCTGTGGCAAGATTTGTAAAAACTGCTATCATTGTTGCCTTTCTTGCTTTTGTAACCTTTGGTATCATCGTTGGTTTTATCGACAGATTAACGTCCTCTATCTTTGAACTCCCCGAGAGGACCTATTCGATAGTGGTAGGACAGGATGGTTCTGCAAATGTTACAGAAACTGTCACCTACAAACTGAAAAAACCTTTCCGCTACGTAAGCTGGGCTGTGGATTTTCAGAGGCCAACCAAGATATCAGACTTCAGTTATCAGATTCTTGAAGGTCCTTCGTTGCAAGGAGGAGCGTTCTATGAAACCAAGAACGATAACAGCATAGATCTCAGACTTGTCTTCAGCAAATCGATGAATGAATACATCCAGGTGCCAGATCAGGGCTTGATCATAAAGGTCGCGTTCTCTTATAGACTCGAAGATTTACTCATAGAAGGACAGGACTTCACACAGCTCTTCGTTAAGTACATAGGTACTGGCACCACGGTGAGTACCAAGTCCTTGAAGGTTCGGGTGGCCTTCCCGGAAAGATTCCCAAAGCCCATAGTTTACCACCATCCATGGGGCCTTCAGGTTAAAGGTCAGGCCATAACCAGCAACATTTATGAATATGAGTTCAGAAACATCCCTAAGGATTGCTTTGTCGAAGGTCGATTTGTTTTTCCAAATCTGTTGAACACAGGCACTCAGTATATGATGAAATCGATAAACCTCTCACAGATAAAGGACATCGAACGGTCTTATTCAATCAGGACCCTGCTGATCACAGTTGGAAGTATCGCCTATTTGCTCTTTGTGGTAGCCATTCCAATCTTCCTGTACAGGAAATTTGGCAGAGAACAGTCGATTCAGTATGATTCACTTTATGAAAGAGAGATTCCATATAACGATCCCCCAGAGGTTGTCAATGCGATTGTCAAGAAAATCTGTTCGCAACCAGATGATGATGCCATAGCCGCATCACTGCTCAACTGCGTGAAAACTGGCGATATCGAACTGATCGAGAATGATGTCAGAGAAGTAATCGGCATGAAGATAATCAGAATTAGTCAACAGAACAAGGATCTTTTGGAGGCCTTCAAGATCTTTGAAAAGGATGGAATTGTTGATTTCAAGACCCTCAAAAAACTGCTCAAGAATCAAAACAACGCGCAGCGATTTCTCAAGATGGTTGATCGATGGAGAAGTGATGTGCACAAAAAGGTCAACGAGAAAGGTTATCTCATCACGACGGGCAATACTTTGGCGAAGTTTTTCGGTTTTATCTTCGGGATTCTGATCCCGATATTCATCATCGTAGGTTTGTCGAGCGCGACAACGGCTGGCTATGAAATAGTCTTCAGGTACTCAATGATGCTGATGGGAATATCTATAGTGATTGGATTGATCGTGGTTCTCATGAAAAAGACAGTCTTTTCAAGATGGAACTCTGAAGGACTGCTCTATTATTTGAGATGGAAAAACTTCGAAAAGTTCATAACAGATTTCTCTGCGCTATCGACATATCCACCTCAATCGGTAGTTCTTTGGGATGATTACATAGTCTATGCGACGGCGCTTGGTGTGGCGAAGGAGGTCATAAACAACCTCAAGAAACTCTATCCACAGCCACCATCGTCACCGGTCGCTTCAAGTGTGTATCACTCACCAGTGCTGGTCGCTGAGCTTTCATCCTTTAGGAATATTGCATCATCCACGGTCTCAGCTTCGAGCTCAGGTGGCTCACACTCAGGAGGAAGCCATGTGGGTGGAGGTTCAGGTGGCAGCAGGGTTGGAGCAGGATAATTAGAAAATCATTAGAATTCAGAGATTTCTTGCAAATGAGGTCTAAAATCTATCTTGAAGCTATGAAGAATGGAGGGTTGTGTTGTGAGAAAAGTACTTGTGCTTTTTCTGATTTCTACTGTTGTCCTCATGTATGCAGGCATCATCGATGTTATCGAACTTGCAAAACAGAACAGCGTTACTTACTTGAAGGCTGTGCTGAATTTCGATCAGGCAAAGAATGACTATGACAAGGCCATGATCGAGGCAAAGAACAAAAGACAGCAACTTGTGGCGCAGAAAAGCTGGCTTCAGGCCCAGCAGACCTATAATCAGTCCATCAAGAACTTCTACGGTGAATTTTTCGATGCTTACATCGGTGTGCTGGAGAATACCCTTCAGGTTCAGATCGCACAGAACAAACTCAGGATCGCCCAGATTGATTTCAGCCAAACTCAAGATCTGTACAAGACAGGCGCAGCAACTCTGCAGGACCTTCAGAGTGCAAGTTCCACTCGTCTTGGGGCAGAGGCGAGTGTAGATGAAGCAAAGTTGAATTTGGAACAGTCCAAACAAGATCTATTGATTCTTTTGGGTAAAGAGATACAGATCATAGATCCTTCTTCAATAAGTGTTGATGTTGAGTTACCCACAATTGATGAATTGCTCAACAAATCTCTTGCGATTCAAATCGCGCAAATTGATGTTCAGGTAGCCCAGATGGACTACGACAGTCTTGTAAATCCATCAATCTATACAAAGGAGAAATACGAGAGAACATTGAAGATAGCTCAAAATGAGCTCAAGAACACCCAAAACAGCGTGAAAAAAGCTTACCAGTCAATTCTCTTGACCACTGAGAATCTGAAAAAGAGCATACAAGCACAGAGAGAAACTGTCAACGTGGCAAAGGCGCAGCTCGATAGCGCAGAGAACAATTACAAGGTTGGGGTTGCCGCTGAAAAAGATTTACTTGAAGCGAAAAACACCTACCTCACAGCTCGCAAAACTTTGCTTGGATACGTCAAGTCGTTTTTGAAAAACCTCTGTTCACTTTATATCGATGCGAACATGGATTGTCAACAGATATTGTCTACGGTCTTTGGCGGGTGATCTGCCATGAAAAAGGTGTTGATTTTACTGTTAATCATCCCAGTGTTGTCGTTTGCGGGTTTTCTGGATCTTGTGCAACAATAACTCGATAAGAGTAGTTCATATCTTTCTGCCATGTCGTCGTACAAAGAAGCTGAGTTCAATCTTTCAAAGAGCAAGAATGCCTTCTTACCATACGTGGGCATCGATGAATTATCCTTCAGTACGGATTTTGAAAATTACACTTTCTCTGTGCCATTCTCTATAGAATTCCAAGACATCATAGGTTTTGATCTCACCATTTCAAACAGCTGGACTTATTCGAGCAAAAATGAGAAATGGGATGACGGCGGTTGGGCTCTTACAATCTCAAGAGAACTCTTCTCTAACTGGGATATCACAGACCTACAGAACCAACAAAGGTACAGTTCTGCGGTGTATAACCTGATCGAAGCACGAAACAAGACCTTCTTGAATCTCGCCAATGACGTTTTTAATTACCATTACTACAGTAGAAAATTGGAGATCACAAGGCGCAAAATAGAGATCCTTGAAGATCAATTTGATTCTCTACAAAGGGCATACGAAGCTGGTACT
>Ga0209409_1000924_pt1 | contig 27691 bp, 17 predicted proteins | sample AD_JPNMR1_MetaG_FD_184424 | JGI IMG/M metagenome (GOLD analysis project Ga0209409, IMG submission 184424) | Active sludge microbial communities of municipal wastewater-treating anaerobic digesters from Japan - AD_JPNMR1_MetaG (SPAdes) (version 2) | ecosystem: Engineered > Bioreactor > Anaerobic...
ACATTACTATTGCCACTGGTTTTCCAGTCGACTTAAAGGGTGTTAACCGCCTTGCCGATGGTAAACCCGATTTGGGAGCCTTTGAACGTGTTGAGTAAATCTCTGGAGAATGAAACGCAGCCTACAACACCGATTTTTTTGCCTGTTTAGGCTTGTTTTTTTAGTCTGTTTGGCAGGCTTGCCCATTATAATGCTTGCTCAAAACCAGGCCGCATCAAGGCATAGGGTGATGTTCTATAATGTCGAGAATCTTTTTGACCCATTCGACGACTCGCTAACCCGCGACGATGAGTTCACCCCCACTGGCCAGCGCTATTGGACATGGAACAAGATGGAGACAAAAATCAATGGTATTTACAAGGTGATAATGGCCGTTGGTGAACTCGATCCTCCTGTGCTGGTTGGCCTTTGCGAGGTTGAAAATGGTTTTGTGCTCCACAAACTTGTAAACGATACCCCACTCAGCAAGTTTGAGTACAGAGTGGTTCACCGTGAGTCGCCTGACCCTCGCGGAATCGACGTGGCCCTGCTTTACCGCCCCGATAGGTTTAAGGTTCAGGAGCGTGAGTTTGTCCCAGTTATATTTCCTGATGATTCGGCGCGTAAGACGCGTGAGATTCTTTATGTAAGCGGTATGCTGGGAAGCGATACTCTACATGTTTTTGTAAACCATTGGCCATCCAAGTATGGTGGCGAGCTGGAATCGGAAAGTGGCAGGTTTGCCGCTGCAAATACTCTCAAGCGCAAGATCGACTCAATAAGGGTTTTCTACCCTCAAGCCCGAATACTAGTAATGGGCGACCTGAACGATGAGCCAGAGAGCGCCCCGGTGGTTGAAGGCTTGGGAGCATGTGAACGGAACAACCCCAACTGCCCATCGGGGTTAATTAACATTGCTGCTATTCTTAAAAGCCGTGGTTTTGGAAGTTATAAGTATCAGGGTACATGGGGAATTATTGATCAAATTATTGTGTCGCAAAGCCTTTTAAGCGGAAAACATAGGTTATACACCACGCCGCAAAAGGCAGCGGTTTTTGAAAGCGATCAGCTGCTTGAGCCCGATAAGCAGTACAGTGGTAATAGGCCTTTCCGAACATTCATTGGGTACCGATACCATGGCGGCTTCAGCGATCACCTCCCGGTTTATATCGACCTTCTCGAGAATGAGCCATAAGAAAAGCACGCCAGTGCTGCGTGCTTCCTCTCTTTTTTAACCTAGATAAATCAATAGAAAAAATCTGTTAATACATTGTACTTGGGTTTAATTGTTCACTTTTCACTTTTCCTCAAACTTTTCCTGGCAAAAGAGATTCCTCGATATGCTCGGAATGACAATCCCCCTTTTTCCTTACTCCCATTGTCATGCTGAGCTCGCCGAAGCATCCCTTTGTTTCTTCAACTCTTCATTAATAGGATTCCTCATCCAAAAAGGAATGCTAAAAGCATTGGCATAAAAGCCTGACCCGAGAATGGGTCGGGGTGGAACGTGGCGATGGGCCTAGTAAGCGATACCACATGAGTCACGCCGCAGGCGTGGCGAATTGTATCGCGTGGCAGTTCCACCCACGGGGCACTGGGCTTTATAAGCGATACTACATGAGTCACGCCGTAGGCGTGGCGAATAGTATCGCGTGGCAGTTCCACCCACGGGGCACCCATCGGGTTGGGCTTTTCAGCCTTGATTTTCTTTGGTTCTTTCTTGTATCAAGACAAGAAAGAACGTGTAAATTGCTCTTTGCCATGTTTTTCCTTTGCGATGCAAAGCCTCACCCTTGCTCTTTGGCATATGTATTGCGTGCATCGCTATACATTTAAGAATAATCTAGGTGTTACAAATATTACGCCCCTACGGGGCTGGTCGCGGTATACTTGAAGAAGATTCCTCGACTAGCTCGGAATGACAATACCCCTTGTATAATTACGCTCTTTGCTATGCTGAGTCCCGATATTTCGGGGTAGACTTTGCCGAAGCATCTCTTTGTTTCTTCAACTCTTCATTAATAGGATTCCTCATCCAAAAAGGAATGCTAAAAGCATTGGCATAAAAGCCTGACCCGAGAATGGGTCGGGGGTGGAACGTGGCGATGGGCCTAGTAAGCGATACCACATGAGTCACGCCGCAGGCGTGGCGAATTGTATCACGTGGCAGTTCCACCCACGGAGCACCCATCGGGTTGGGCTTTTCAGCCTTGATTTTCTTTGGTTCTATCTTGTATCAAGACAAGAAAGAACGTGTAAATTGCTCTTTGCAATACTTTTATATTGCGATGCAACGTTTCAGTTTTGCTCTTTGGAAAGTCCTAGCGTGCATCGCTATACAAGTGGGAGTTTCATGGAGTTACAAATGCTTAGCCCCTACGGGGCTGGTAGCAAGTTACATGAAGGTGATTCGCCAAAAGAGGGGATGAGGGGATTAGTTGATCGTTGTTCGTGAACCGTTGTTCGTAAAAGAACCTTTAACCTTTATCCTTTATCCTTTATCCTTCGGAATGACTGTGGGCATAACATATTTTCCTTTCCCGTTTAACGGTTCACGGTTCACGTCTAACGGATTAAAACTTCCTCTAACTCCATCACATTCCACCTATTCCGCCTCATTCCTCTAGCAAATAGCCCGGCTGTAATACTTATTACTGTTTGTAAACTATTGCGTTAATATTCATTCCTGCGCCAACCGATGCAAACATTATGACATCACCTCTCCCTATTCTGTGTTCGGGTAGTTCCCCTCGCAGGATTAGGTCGTAAAGGGTGGGAACCGTGGCCACTGAGCTGTTGCCCAATTCCTTTATCATCATAGGCATGAGTTCGGTTGTGGTTTTGTCAATCTTGCACTGGCGGATAAAGCGTTGAACAATGGCTTCGTCCATTTTTTCGTTTGCCTGGTGGATCATTACCTTTTTAAGTTCCTTGGGATCAATCCCCGATTTATCCATAGCCACTTTCATGGCAACTGGTACGTTAACAAGCGAGTACTCGTATATTTTTCGGCCTTCCATTTTAATGTAGCGTATAGTAGGGTCGGCCTCTGGGTGGTACGATTTGCCCAGGTAAAGGTAAAATGCCTCATTAACCGTATGCGACATCATTGCTGTTGATATAACGCCTCTTTTTTCATCCTCCTCCAGTGCTTCAACAATGGTGGCGCCAGCTCCATCGGCAAATATCATACAATCGCGGTCGTGCTTGTCAATCACCCTCGATAGGGTTTCGGCTCCAATTACCAGGCAACGTTTGGCCAGCCCCGATTTAATGTAGGAATCGGCCTGAATAATGCCCTGCACCCATCCCGGGCAGCCGAAAAGTATATCGTATGGGATACACGCTGGGTTTTTAATACCCAAATGGTGCTTTATTCTAGATGCCAAGCTTGGCAGTATGTCGGTTTGAATGGTTCCATGCATTACATCGCCAAAGTTGTGGGCCACAATAATTTGGTCAATGGTTTCACGGTCGATTCCGGCTGCGGTAATTGCCTGTTCGGCTGCTATGGCGCCTATGTGCGATGCACATAAATCGTCGGTTACCCAGCGTCGCTCCTCAATGCCGGTAATGTCCTTGAACTTTGAAATTACCTCGTCCACCAGCGTTTCGATGGCGGTTTCGTCCTTGTTGTAAAATGTATGGCGGGCGAACTCACGGTTACTAACCCGAACGGTTGGCACATAGCTACCCGTTCCGGTGATTACGGAATTTAAGTGTTTCATAATACAATAAACGTTTGATTAGTCCCGCTGTAAAAGTAATAAAATGTAACTAAAATCAAAATGAATTGAGAGTAAAAAGTGTTAATATAAAGATAAATAGAATGATAGAATGGTTATAAATTGAAATTTAGTATTTCTTGTAAATTATTACTGGGCCGGGTGAAAAGGTTAACTCAAACCAGTCGCCTAAACTCTCGTTCAGCGTTCCCATCCATAGTTCCGGCAAAGTTTGGTTTACAATCGGATATTTTAGGTTCTTGGTGTATATTACAGTTTGATTGTTTGGCGAAAAGATTGACACCTGTTGGCCTGCATAGCTGTCAATCCTGGTAGATGCCAGTAAGGGTAGTAGCATGCCAGTATCGGTAAGCATGGTAACATTAACTCCCATTCGGGCGTAGTTACATAGCAATCCGATATTCCCTAACGTGTGATCCTCACGCTTTCCGGTTGCGCCAACTATTACAATGTTTTTTATTCTATGGTTCAAGCACCATTTAACTGCTTTTGTAAGGTCGTTGGTGTTTTGGTCGGGGTCGTAGTAGAGTATGCTTTCGTACTTGCGCTTGAGATGCTCCTTTACGGAATCAAGGTCGCCTACCAAGGCGTTGGGTGTTATGGCAAGATTCTCAAGCCTATCGATGGCGCCATCGCAGCATACCAGCAATGGGGCATTTAGCAGCTCATTGAGTGGTTTTGGATGCGAGGGAAATTCTCCGTTGGCCAGTATAACTGCTTTCATAATATTGTTTTTTTTGAAATGAGTAAGATTTGTGCTTATGGTTGAGCAATGGTTTTGGATCTCTCCTGTTTCCACTGGTAATACCCTACAACCGACATGGTGGTGTAAAAAACAAACAGCACCGATGTTGGGTAGAGTCCCTTGTAAAGGTATAGCGCAAGCGATACGGAATTGACTATCACCCATAACCACCAATGCTCAATGTATTTCCGGGCAAGCATCCAGGTTGCAGTAATGCTAAGCGCTGTGGTAAACGCGTCGCCTGTGGGAACTGGTGAGTCGGTGTAGTGAACAAGTATGTGCCGGATTATTACAAAAAAAGCAACACTTGCCGCAAGTAAAGATAAGTAGTTGCTTTTTGGAGTGTTTGTAACAGGTAATGAGTTTTTAGCCTTTACGGCTCCGCCAAACAACCAGTGGTACCAGCCATAAATACTTATGAAAAGGTAGTAGAACTGCAGGCCCATATCGGCATAAAACTTCGACTCGTAAAAAATGTAGATGTAGAATGCCGAGGTTATTATGCCCAGCGGCCAAAGCCAAACCCTTTGCTTAATCTCCAGGTATAGGTAAATGAGACCAGTGATTGCACCAATTAGCTCAATGTAGTTGTTTTGTAGCCAGTTCATTTTAAGGATAAAGTTAAAGGATAAAGGCTAAAGGCTAAAGGATAAAGGATAAAGGGTAAAAGGTAAAGATAGGGAATTTGCTCTTAGAGTTCAGGATTTTGAATGCTTTCTTACCCTGAATACCAAAATCAACTCCCTATCTTTTAACGATTGCATTTCCCAGTAATCATATTTCCAATTAAAACTCAATGCCAACCCTAACCATAATATGTCTTTCGGCTTGGGGGTAGTAACCAATGCTTACATACTCAGGATCGCCGCTCTGGAATAGTGTGCGGTAAACCCAGGCGTTGGCGGAGTACTTGATATTGAAAAAGTTATTCACCGAAATTTGAGCAAAAATCGATTTATTCGATTTTGTCTTGTAGCTATACTCTGTTATAAAGTTGTTAACCCAGTAAGGATCAAGGCTGCGGTTTCTGTTTTCGGTGTTATCGATATACTGCCTGCTAACATACTTGCTTACCCACGAAAACTGAAAATTCTCTACAGGTAAAATTGTAATGCGTGTGAATGCTACCAGCGAAGGCGAGAACGATATTGTTGTGTTGCCTAGGGGTTCAGCTACAGGCGATTGCAGGTCGTTCCAATCGGTTGGATTATCGGTAAGGTTGGCAAAGTTTGTATAGTCCTTGATGATGTTCTTGCTCAGGGTTGTGTTTCCGTCAATTTTAAACCAGCTGGCTGGTTTAGCGGAAAGGGTCAACTCAATACCGGTACGGTAACTGTTGGGAACATTAGCCATTCGGGCATAACCAACATCGGTGAGCTCGCCAGTAAGTACAAGCTGATCCTTGTAAAGCATGTAGTAGTAGTTGAAATCAACCGAAAGGTTTTGTAAGCGCATGCGGTAGCCAATTTCCCAGTCGTTCAGCCTTTCGGGCTTAGGAGTAAAATCGGTTGAGCCCTTTTGGGCATCCTTTAAGTCGCTGCGGGCTGGCTCGCGGTGAGCAATTGCATACGAGATGTAAGCCTCGTGCCCTGAGTTAAAGCTATAGGTTGCCCCTACCTTGGGATTCAGGAAATTCCAGCTATGTTCCTGGTTCAATGCAATTACATCGGAGTCAATTCCCTTTAGCTTATAGCTAATACCCCTGTACTGAATGTCGGCAAAAACCGAAATGGCATCGGATACCTGCCAAATAGCCTTTGAGAATATATTCCAGTCGGTTTTTTCGCCATTGTTCCTATACCACTCATATTTATTGGGTAAGCCGATATTCATTTTACTCCAAAGAACTTTTCCAAAATGGTCGCCATCGTAACGGTTCCAGCCTCCGCCGAATGTATACTCAAATATCCCTGAGCGGTAAAGCATTGTGGCTATACCCCCGTAAAAGATGTTGTCCATCCATTTCTGCTGAATAAAGTCGGTACGTTTAATGATGGTATCGCGAATTGAAAAGTTTGGCAATCCGTATTTTGAGAGCTTACGATCGGGTTTATACTCCTCGTAGTAACCTCTGCCATCGGTTAGGTGAAGGGTGATATTTGCGGTTAGGTTGTTTGTGATTGAGTGGGTACCCATAAGGTGGTAGTGGGTTTGCCAGTAATTATCTTTCTGATCGTCGTAGTAGCGGGTTACCCCTTGATCATCAACATACTCGCCTGCGGGATTGTAGCGGCGGTTAGTGCTCATCATGTAGTCGGGTGTGCCCTCCCATGTAATTCCGGTATGCTCCTCACCATGAATGATATTTGCACGAACTAGGCTGCGCTCGCCATTCCAGGCTGCAGTAACAAACATCGACCTGTGATCCGAGTTGGCTCGTTCGATATACCCGTCGGAGTGTAACTGCGAGAACCGTCCTTCCATGCTGAACCCGTTCTTCATCAGGCCGGTAGCAATCCGTGCCGATGTTTTCCATGTATTGTACGACCCGCCAAGTAGGTCAACGGCTGCATATGGCTCAGTAGTAAGGGTTGTGGTTTGAAAGTTTACGGTTGCGCCAAAGGCACCGGCGCCGTTGGTTGATGTTCCAACCCCGCGCTGCACCTGTACATTATCGACCGATGCTGCAAAATCGGGTAAATCCACCCAGTAAACCCCCTGCGATTCAGCATCGTTGAGCGGAACCCCGTTAATGGTTACATTAATGCGGGTTGGATCGGTTCCGCGAATGCGGAAGGCTGTGTTGCCAATTCCAATGCCGCTTTCCGATGATACTACCACCGATGGTAACATTTCCAGCAGGTAGGGCGTGTCGCCTCCGGTGTTGGCCTGCTTAAGCTCCTGGCGGTTGAGCGTGGTTTGTGCAATGGGCATGCGGCTCGATGCTCGGGTTGACGATACTACAACTGCATCGAGGTACTGCGACGATTGCTTTAGCTCAAGATTCAACTCCATATCGCCATTAACCTTAACCTCAACCTGAACGGTTTCGTACCCCAGGTACGAGGCAACAAGGGTATAGCTACCCTGCCGCACCTGCGTAAGCCGATAGTACCCATTGTAACCGCTGTAGGTACCCAAAAAGGTGTTTTCCAGCTTAACGGTAGCACCCACTAACGGAGTGCCGTAGGTGTCGGTAATCTGTCCGTAAATGGTAAATCCGAGATTCTCGGTAGGATTTGCTTGCATGGTAAAACCTGCAAACAGAAGTGCATAGAGCACAAATGCAATTTTCTTCATGTTTTTTATCCCTTTAAATAGTTAAACATAAACCAGGTTCGGACATTTAAGCCGCAAATCCTGAATAACTATAAAGGGGGAAATTGTGAGATGTTGACAAACTCTTTTTCCCTTCGCCGGCATTACCCGGATCAGGTTCAAAGGGTATGATCTCAGCCCTAAGGGCACCCCCAAAAGTCAGCTGCAAAGATAGTAAAAAAAAGCGTGAAGTGAACCGCGAGCGGTGAAAAGATAGTAAACTGCAAGGATTGGACTTGCCTTATATTGCTCCATTGTATGAATCAAGATGTCAGAAAGCCAGCTTCTCTTTGTTTTGTTGAATCCTATTTTTCCGGAAAAACTTCATGGTAATACTGGTTTTTGTCATGTTGAGCGCTAGCGAAACATCTCAATGGGTCGATTAGAGATCCTTCGCTACGCTCAGGATGACAAATGAGGTTATTCGTGTAAGTTGCTCGTTGTTCGTTGTTCGTGAAATTGACCTCACCCCCTCCCCTCTCCTGATAGGAGAGGGGAGAAGCATTTAGGAGACCTTATTGCAGGGCTAAAGTCTCCCCTCTCAGGGGAGATTTAGAGGGGTCATCTAGGTTGAATGTGGAAAACAACCTCACCCAACCATTTTCCTTAAGGGGGGAATGGAGCGGAAGAAGCAAGCAGAGGCATAAAAGCCTGACCCGGCAATGGGTCGGGGGTGAAACGTGGCGGTGGGCTTAGTAAGCGATACCACATGAGTCACGCTGCAGGCGTGGCGAATTGTATCGCGTGGCAGTTCCACCCACGGGGTACCCATCGGGTCGGGCTTTTCAGCCTTGATTTTCTTTGGTTCTTTCTTGTATCAAGACAAGAAAGAACATGTAAACCGATCTTTGCAATACTTTTAATTTGCGATGCAACGTTTCTTCCTTACTCTTTGGAATACTATAGCGTGCATCGTATTACATGAGGGAATATTCATGGTGTTACAAATATTACGCCCCTACGGGGCGGGATGCGTTATTAGTTGTTCATGGATCTATTGTCATGTTGAGCTAAGCGAAACATCTCATGGGGCCGATTAGAGATCCTTCGCTCCCCGCTAGGGCGGGACAGGCCGCTCAGGATGACAAGCATGTTTATGTTTGTTAACTAAACGACATTGAAAAGTAATTTACGAATTTATTACCTACGGCTTTCCTTCAATACCGAGTAGAGGCTTTGGTAAAGCGAGTTTGAGTCAATGGGTTTGGTTATAAACTGGTTGCAGCCTAAGGCTATGCTTATAGCCCTCTCATTGCTGAAGGTGTGTGCAGTTTGCACAATTATTGGCACCTGGGCGTTGGTGGAGCGTATCCTTTTAATGGCATCGTAGCCATTCATCACCGGCATTTTGATATCCATAAGTATGGCGGCTATCTCGGGATGCTGATACTGGATCTCAGTTGCTAGTAGACCATTATCAGCCTCAAGTATGTTAATGTCAAAGTCCTTGAGAACTGTTTTTAGGTAGTACATGCAGTTGGGGTCGTCCTCGGCAATAAGAATGGATTTACCTTTGAGTAGATTTTTCAGTTCCTGGAGTTCGTACCCGTAAACCTTTCCCCTATTTTGGGTTGTAGGAGCATTAATAGGTAATGTGAAACGGAAAGTGGAGCCCTTACCCGTTTCCGATTCAACCCATATTCTGCCGCCCATAAGCTCAACCAATGATTTGCAGATAGCCAGTCCTAAGCCCGTGCCACCGTACTGCTTGGTTATATCGGTATAGGCCTGACGGAAACGCTGGAAAATAATTTCCTGCTTGTCCTTGGCAATACCTATACCGGTATCGCTTACAAAGAACTCAAACTCATTGGTTTCGCTATTTATGTTGTAGCCAAATTCCACTTTCCCCTTATCGGTGAACTTAAGGGCGTTGTTTATAAGGTTTGTAAGCACCTGACGTAATCGCATGCGGTCGGCATTAACCATGGCCTTGGAGTCGGGCAGTGAGGTGGTGTAGTTAAAAGCTATTTCACGCTTGGGTAAGTCGGGGTTTGCGTTGTAGAAGAAAGTGTATATCTCGTTAAGCAGCTCGTTAATGTTAACCGCTTCGGGGTTAATGGTTAGCTGACCAACGTCAATCTTTGAGATATCAATAATATCGTTGATTAGGGTAAGGAGATGATCGGCGCTGGTGCTAATTATTCCCAGGAATTTCTCGCGCTCTTGGAGCGTGGTATCAGGGAAGTTGCGGAGAAACTTGGCAAAGCCAATAACACCGTTTAGCGGTGTGCGAATTTCGTGGCTCATGTTAGCCAGAAATGCTGTTTTTAGCCTGTCGCTCTCCTCAGCCTTTTCCAATGCCTCAACAAGTGCCTTCTCGTATTGGGTACGTTCGCTAATGTCGTTTGCAATACCCAAAACACCAATGGTTTCACCTGTTGTTGAGGTTAGCTTTTGCTTGAATATTTGAAGAATGTGCTTTTTGCCATCGGTAAAAGTAACCTCCTCGGTGGTTTCAATTGGCCCATCGGAGTTTAGTGCCTGCATATCGCTACGGCGGCATTGGGCAACCTCCTCCTCGGTCATGGAGAATTGCGATGTGCCATAGCCTATGTTTTGGCTAAACCATGGATTTATTATTGGGTATGAGCCGTCGGGGTTAACAACCCAAATGCCAAGCGGGGCATTGTCTACTATTGATTTTAATAGGTTGCGCTGTTGCTGAAGTTCCTGCTCCTGTTCTTTTTTAGCGGTAATGTCCTTTACTGCGCTAATCAGTCGGAAAGGTTTTCCGCTGCTATCGAATTCAGGGTAAACAGTATTCTCAATCCAGTGTACTTTGCCATTTTTGGCCTTTATTCTAAACTCTAAAGTAACTTTCTCGCCTTTCTGGGTGATAGTCCCAATGGCTCTCTTGAAAACATCAATGTCGTCGGGGTGGACAATGGTTGCCCATTTTTCAAATGAATCAACATCCTCGGGCTTATAGCCTAGCTGAACCATTAGTGCGGAGCTAAGCCACTCACGTTTAAATGAGCCGTCGGGTTGAATGGTGAGTATTGAAGCCGAATCGGAAGTGAGCGATGATAGGATTCTGAAACGTTCCTCCTTGATGGTTAGCTCCTCCTGTGTTCGGTAAAGATCGGAAATATCCTCTACAATTCCCATTGCTCCCACAACCTGTCCGGTTTTAGGGTTGGTTAATGGCACTGCTTTCAGTAAAACGTAAATCTGAGCGTTGCTGGTTGTGGTTGTGTATGGCCCCTCGTAGTATCCGTTTTTTCCATCAAGTGCATCGAGTATGGCCGGTAATACTGACTTGTCGTTAATTTTATGCATGTTCAAACCAACCAGCAGCTCGCGCTTTGATTTTAGTATCTCAACAAAACGGTCGTTGCATTCGGTGATAACAGCATCGGTGTTATACTGAAATAAACCAATAGGCGATTTTTCAAATATCAGCCTATACTTAAGTTCGCCATCGTATTCAAAGCTACCTTCAAACCTCTTTTCGCCCACTTTTTTTTGAGCCATAGGTATAGTAGATTTTTTCGTAAGATACGACTTTTACGGCGGTAATCCAAAAACTTTTTAAGGGGTGCTGATTCACTGTTAGTTTAGTTGGTAAAAATCACTCCTTTGTCATCCTGAGCAACCTACAACGCCTTGGCGGGGAGCGAAGGATCTCTCTGTACCGCTTTATTTGAGATGTTTCGATTAGCTCAACATGACAAGCATTCCTAGCTAGACGATTTGGGTGTAGAGGGCTGAAAATACCATTAAGCAAGTAATGAATATTTTCCTGCGCTCTGCTCAGGATAATAAGTGTAAGCAATGCTAACAATGACTAAAATACGGCTTTTGCAATTTGTGCAATATTATCGTCCTTACCCATGGTGTAGAAATGGATGGCTTTTACTCCCGAACTCTTTAGTTCCCTTGATTGTTCAATTGCCCATTCCACTCCAAGCTGCGCTACCTGGTTGTTTGTCTTACATTTTTCCAGTTCAAGAACCAGCGCTTGAGGTATATGAACATCGAACACCCTGGGAAGAATGCTAAGATGCTCCTTTATGCTGATGGGCTTCAACCCGGGAACGATGGGGACAGCTATTCCGGCCTTACGGCATTTATCAACAAAGTTGAAGTAAAGCTTGTTGTCGAAAAACATTTGGGTAACAATGTAGCTTGCTCCGGCTTCAACCTTTTTCTTTAGGTAGTGAATATCCGACTCGCAGTTTGGCGATTCAGGGTGTTTTTCAGGGTACCCAGCCACCCCTATGCAAAAGTTAGTTGGTTTGGGTTTTTCCATCAGCTTTTCAAGGTAAACGCCACGGTTCAGGTCAGTAACCTGTTTCACCAGGTCAATGGCATACCTATGTCCTCCTGCCCTGGGTTCAAACCTGCCCGTAATCTTATCGGCATCGCCACGCACTGCGAGTATGTTTTGTATTCCCAAAAAATCGAGGTCAATAAGGGCATCCTCTGTCTCGTGGGCGTCAAATCCGCCGCAGATAATATGGGGCACAACGTCAATTGCGTACCTCTGCTGTATTGCAGCGGCAAGTCCAATGGTGCCGGGGCGCCGCCTAACCTTTACAGGAACCTGTATCCCGTTTTCGTTGGACATGTAAACCACCTCCTCGCGGTGGTAGGTTATATTGATATATGTCGGGTTGTAGGGCAAAAGTTTGTCGATTGTGGCAAAAATGGTTTCAATGTTATGCCCCTTGAGCGGTGGTAAAAGTTCAAAGGAAAAAAGTGTCGACTTTGAATTATTAAGTATATCGATTACCTTCATCTCAGTAAATTTTATTGGTTTGCTAAAAAGGTTGGAAACAACCGAGCTGCTTCGGTTGTACTAACACCAATTCGTTTGGCATAGTCCGCCAGCTGGTCGTTGTCAATTTTACCAACGCTGAAATACTTGCTTGCACTACTGGCAAAGTAGAAGCCTGCCACGGAGGCCAATGGGTTCATGGCCATATTCTCAGTAAGGCTTATGGAAGCATTCCGTGGAATATCGAGAAGCTGAAAAATCCATTGCTTACCACGATGATCGGGGCAAGCCGGGTAACCCGGAGCAGGCCTTATGCCTACATATTTTTCCTGCAGCAGCTGTTCCACGGTTAGCGACTCGTTGGGTGAGTAGCCCCAGAAGTCCTTTCGGATTTTTAGGTGTAGCCATTCAGCAAAAGCTTCGGCAAGCCTGTCGGCCAAAATTTGAATCATTATGGCGGCAAAGTCGTTTCCATTTTTCCTGTACTCCTCAATAAGTGTTGATGTGGTGGAGCCAGTAGTAACCGCAAAACATCCTATCCAATCGTTAATGCCTGAATTTGCGGGCGCAATAAAGTCAGAAAGGCACATATTTGGCTCACCCTCTGGCTTTTGCTCCTGGTTTCGCAGGAACGGCAAATGGGTTAGGGGCGATGTTCGGGTTTCGTCGGTGTACACAATAACATCGTCGCCACTGGAAGCGGCTGGGAATATTCCGTAAACCCCTTCGGGGGTTAAAAGCTTCTGTTCACTGATTTGCTTGAGCATTGCCAGGGCTTCCGCTTTAAGTTTTTGTGCTTCGCTGCCATGAACAGGATCGGTAAGTATATCGGGGTAACGGCCTTTTAAACCCCATGCCCTGAAAAAGAATGTCCAATCGATATAGTGTATTAGCTCATTTAAATCGATATTGCTTAAGGTATTGATGCCTATTTGCTTTGGCCTAACTGGTTTGTAGCTATCCCAGTTCAGCTTAAGGCTATTTTTGCGGGCTTGCTCAATTGGAACTAAAACAGTTTTACTCCCTGAATAGCTTTCGCGTTGTTGCTGGTAACGCTTTTGGTAGGCATTTATGGTACTTGCGGACTTGTCAGTGCTCAGCAAGCTGGCAACAATACCGCTTGCCTGTGAGGCATCCCTAACATGGACAACTGCTCCCGAGTATTCAGGTGCAATTTTCAGGGCAGTATGCAGTTCCGATGTGGTAGCACCACCAATGAGAACCGGAATGTTAATGCCGTTTCGTTTTAGTTCCTTTACCACATGTACCATCTCGTCGAGCGAGGGAGTGATAAGGCCGCTAAGGCCAACAATATCGGCTTTACTTGCTTTTACTTCATCCACAATTCTCTCGGCTGGTACCATTACCCCCAAATCGATGATGCTGTAACCGTTGCAGGCGAGAACCACACCAACAATATTCTTACCAATATCGTGAACATCGCCTTTTACAGTTGCCAGTACTATTTTCTTTTGTTCTGTCCTATGTGAATCCATTGCTTGTGCTTCGAGGTAGGGTTCCAAAACCTTTACAGCCTGTTTCATTACGCGCGCACTTTTAACAACCTGGGGCAGAAACATTCGGCCTGTACCAAAAAGATTGCCCACCTCGCGCATTCCATCCATCAATGGCCCCTCAATTACACTGATAGGCGATTTTAGCTTGTTGTAGGCTTCCTCCACATCAACCCGAATAAACTCATCGGTTCCCTTGATAAGTGAGTGCTTAAGCCTTTGCTCAACGGGTAGTAAACGCCAGTCGTCGGTTTTGTGATGCTGCAGGTCAGTTTCTTCAAGCTTACTGGCATAGGCCAAAAGCCTTTCGGTTGCGTCGCGCCGGCGATTTAGCACTAAGTCCTCAGTGAGTTTAAGTAAATTTGGTTCAATATCGGTGTAAACCATCAGCAGCGATGGGTTTACAATACCCATATCCATACCTGCCTGAATGGCGTGGTAAAGGAATACCGAGTGAATGGCCTCCCTTACCAGGTTGTTGCCCCTGAACGAGAATGAAAGGTTACTAACGCCACCGCTAACTTTGGCGTAGGGTAGGTTCTGTTTTATCCATTTAATGGTTTCAATAAAGCTAACGGCTTGTGTTGAATGTTCAACCATGCCTGTTCCAATGGCAAGGATATTTGGGTCGATAATGATATCCTCAGGCGAAAAGCCAACCTTTTCGGTTAAAATTCGGTAGCTACGTTCGGCAACGCGGCAGCGGTGCTCGGTAGTAACAGCCTGCCCGCTTTCGTCGAAAAGCATCACAACCACTGCGGCGCCATACCGTTTAATAACTTTTGCCCTACGGGCAAACTCCGTTTCACCCTCTTTCAAACTTATTGAGTTTACTAAGCTTTTCCCCTGAGTGCATTTCAGCCCTGCCTCAATTACATCGAAACGCGATGAATCAATCATTACAGGAATACGGGCAACGTCGGGTTCCGATGCTATCAGGTTTAGGAATTCAGTCATCGCTCTTGGAGCATCAATTAGGGCGTCGTCCATGCAAATGTCAATAGCCTGGGCGCCACCCTCAACCTGTTCACGGGCAACCGAAAGGGCCTCGGCATACTTACCTTCGGCTATCAAGCGGGCAAACTTTTTTGACCCTGCCACATTGGTTCGCTCGCCAATGTTGATGAAATTGCTTTCGGGTCTTATCTCAAGCAATTCCAAACCGCTTAGTCGAGTATGGCGTGGAATTTCTGGTATAATCCTGGGTTTATAGCGTTGGGCCAGGTTGGCAACAAGCTCAATGTGCTTGGGTGTGGTTCCGCAACATCCTCCTACAATGTTTACCAGCCCATTGGCTAGCATTTGCTCAACAATTTCAGCCATTTCCTGCGCCGATTGGTCGTATTCCCCAAACTGATTTGGTAGCCCGGCATTGGGGTGTGCGCTTACAAAAAATGGTGTAATAGCCGAAAGTTCCTCGACAAACGGATACATCTGTTCTGCGCCAAAGGCGCAGTTCAAGCCAATGCTTAGTAGCGGGAAGTGCGATACAGAGCAGACAAATGCCTCAAGGGTTTGCCCGGTAAGCAATCGTCCCCCGTTATCGGCTATGGTTGCCGACACCATAACAGGAATATCGATACCTCTGCGTTCAAGTATCTCTGAAATGGCAAACAGCGCAGCTTTGGCGTTAAGGGTATCGAATATGGTTTCAATTAGCAGGATATCAACCCCACCATCAATAAGCGTTTCAGCTTGCTCTGTGTATGAGTTTACAAGCTGGTCAAAGGTTACTGCACGGTAGCCAGGACGCTCCACATCGGGCGACATGCTGGCAGTACGGTTGGTTGGCCCTATGGAACCGGCTACAAATCGCGGTTTTTGCGGATTGGCATTACTGAACTCATCGGCAATGGAACGGGCAAGCCTGGCTCCGGCTAGGTTTAGCTCGTAAACCATCTGCTCCAAACCGTAGTCCGATTGCGAAATGCGTGTGGAGTTAAAGGTGTTGGTTTCAATTATGTCGGCTCCAGCCTCAAGGTAGGCACGGTGTATCTGCCCTATCACATCGGGGCGGGTAAGGTTAAGCAGGTCGTTGTCGCCCTTAAGGTTTACCGGGTGATTCTTGAGAATATCGCCTCTAAAATCCTCCTCCTTTAGTCTGTACCTTTGAATCATGGTGCCCATGGCACCATCCAGCACCAGTACCCTGCTTTTCAGTAACTCCCTAAAAACTGTTGTTTTTTCCATAAAATCAATGTTCAGAATGCATCAACAATTGGTTGGTAATCATCAGCACAAGTTACCTTGCTTGATAGTGCCTTGTCAATAGGGTTAAACCTAAAGTTACCGGTAAAAGCAAGAAACAGGTTTAACTTTGGAAGCAACTCCTTTACTCTGATAAGTTCATTGAGTTTTACCCATGCTATTTCCCATCGGTAATCGGTGGCGAAATGTTGTTCTGTAACCTTGCGTTCCCCAAAAATACTGACATCAGTTAGGTTGTGGTATCGGATATAGAGCTCCAGCTCAACGTCTGTTGAATAGGCTGGTGGCGTAAAGTATTTTTGCTTTTTATACTCGTAACGGTAGTTATGGAAGCGAGCTGTAATGTCGCTCAGCACAGCCGAACCGGTTGGGTATCCGCCCGCACCCTTACCAAACATGAATTGCCGGTCGTAGTATTGTCCCTCAACAACCACCCCGTTAAACTCATTCTCAACATTATAGATATAATCCGAGGGTTCTACCAGTGTTGGGATAACAAAAAGTGTAAAGTAGTCGGCATTTAGCTTTTGTAGCTGAGCAACCAGCTTGAACTTTTTCCCCTTTTCGCGGGCAAACTGTATGTCGTAAGCCTTAAGATTGTTTATGCCATAGCAAAAGGCATCGCTAGGGTGAACGTATGTACCAAATCCATGCACGGCAAGTATTATCAGCTTATAGAGTGCATCGAATCCTAGCACATCAAAATCGGGGTTGCTTTCGGCAAAACCCAGTTCCTGTGCTTGTTTTAGCGCCCAATGATAATCTACCCCTTGGCTGAATACGTTGGAAAGGATATAGTTTGTTGAGCCATTAAGGATGCCACGAATCGATTTTAAAAGGTCGTTGTCGTAGTATTCTTCAAGGTTCCGAATTACAGGTATACTCCCACATGCTGAAGCATCGTAAAGCAAAGCCGCTCCCGTTTCATGCTGTATGGCAATTAGTTCCGGAAGATGGTGTGCCAGCATGGTTTTGTTCCCTGAAACCACACTCTTGCCTCTAAGTAACGCCGATTTTACTATGTGGTATGCTTCATCGGCGTTATCGATAAGTTCAACAATCAGGTTAATTTCCTCATCGTTAATTATATCCGCAGCATTGTAGGTAATTAATTCGTGTGGAACCTCCCTGTTTTTATGGCGTTGCTTAACACAGATGCGCTTTATGTATGCTTTGCTCTTTGGAATTTCAGCAATTACGTGGTAAAGCGCATTGCCCACATTGCCAAGTCCGAAAAGACCAATAACCTGTTGGTTTACTCCGTTTGACTTTGAGTTTTTACGTGTATTTGTGATTGTTAAAGTTTCCATTTCTGTTGATTTTTTAAAGGTTGATGAATTCGCTGATAATTGATGTTAGCTGTTGGTACTCAATCAGAAATCCATCGTGGCAGAACTGGGAGTGAATTTCGCGGTAAACCGCGCTTGGGATGTGGTCTGCAATGAAATGTTGCTCCTCAACTGGGAAAAGTATATCGCTATCGATACCCACAACCAGTGTTCGTGCTTTTATTGAGTTTAACGCCGCTTCATTGCTTACCCTACCTCTGCCCATGTTATGGCTATCGAGCATTAGGCTCAGGGCGAAATAGGAGTAGGCGTCAAACCGCTTAACCAGTTTATCGCCCTGGTAGTCCTGGTATGTGCAGGCTTTAAAGTCCGATAGCTGATTTGGGTCACTATCTTGTTGGGTTAGGTTGTAGCTGCTGCGTCCGCGGTAGCTAAGCAGCGCAATGCTACGCGCTGCTTTAAGCCCTGCTTTACCTCCGTTTGGATTAGCACCGTCAAAGGTTCCATCGGCAAGTATGGCAAGCCGTTGCGTTTGGCTGAATGCTTTAACCCAAGGCGAAGCCTGGGCAGCAGTGGCAATCAGTATAAGATTCTCGGTTGTGCCGGGATACATACATTCCCATTCCATGGCCTGGAATCCGCCAATTGAACCGCCGGTTAATACCCATATCTTGTCAATACCAAGGTACTCTTTAAGGATTTGGTGCGCAGTAACCACATCGCGGAAGGTTACTAACGGAAAGCTCCTGAGGTAAGGTTTGCCTGTTTTAGGGTTAACGCTCATAGGCCCGGTTGAACCATAGCATGAGCCAATGATGTTGGCGCACACCACAGTGTATTTTTCAGGGTCGAACAACCTACCTTGTCCAACCATCTCGGGCCACCAGTCGGCCGGATTGCTGTTGGCCGTAAAGGCATGGCAAATCCAAATAACTCTCTCGGGATTTTTTTGAATATCGCCTAGTATATGGTAACGAATGTTTACATCGTATAGCACTTCGCCACATTCAAGTTGGAGTGTTTTAAGTTCCAGGTTGCCTTCCGTTACTTTCATGTCGGTTTTTTTTAAAAGATTTCTGCCACAATGTATTAAATTGCTTTGAGTTAGCTAAAGGTTTTTTGAAAGGCCTGTTCAAAGTCGGCAATAATATCGTTGATGTGCTCAATGCCAACCGAAACCCTAAGTAGGTTTGGCAACACGCCCGCTGCAAGGCGTTCCTCTTCACTAAGCTGTTGGTGAGTTGTAGCAGCGGGTTGGATAATCAACGTTTTGGCATCGCCAACATTAGCAAGATGGCTAACAAGCTTAAGGCTATCGACAAACGTTTGGGTTTGCTCCAGGTTACCCTTGAGTGTAAATGTCAATACTCCCCCAAAGCCATTTTTAAGGTATTTTTTTGCTTGAATGTGGTTTGGGTCATCGGGTAGTCCGGGGTAGCAAACCCTTTCAACATGCCTGTTTGTTTTGAGCCACTTGGCAAGCGCAAGGGCATTGCTGCAATGCCTTTCCATGCGCAGCGATAAAGTTTCAATTCCTTGTAATATTTGAAAAGCATTGAAAGGGCTGATGGCTGGGCCAAAATCGCGTAACCCTTCAACCCTTGCCCTAATGGCAAATGCAATGTTCCCATGAGGGCTATCCTCGCCAAATGCAGTCCAGAATACTAACCCATGGTAACCCTCCGATGGCTCCGAAAACTGTGGAAATTTTCCGTTTCCCCAGTTAAAGTTGCCGGCATCAACTATGACACCACCCATGCTGGTTCCGTGTCCTCCTGCCCATTTGGTTATTGATTCCACAACAATGTTAGCCCCCCATTCAATGGGTCTGCAAAGGTAACCAGCACCTGCAAAGGTGTTATCAACAATTAGTGGGATTTGGTGTTGGTTTGCCAGGGTTGTAAGTGCCTTAAAATCGGGGATGTTAAAGCTTGGGTTTCCAATGGTTTCAACGTAAATGGCTTTGGTTTTACTATCAATCAAGCATTCAAAATCTTCCGGTTTAAGGCTTTTTGCAAGCCTTGCCTCAATGCCCAGGCGTTTAAGGGTGACCTTAAACTGGTTATGGCTTCCGCCATACAGGTAGGGAGAGCTTACGAAATTATCGCCTGACTCCATAATGTTGGTAAGCGCTATAAACTGCGCAGCATGCCCCGACGATACCACCACAGCCGATTTGCCTCCCTCTAGCGCAGCAAGCCGTTGCTCAAGTACATCGGTTGTAGGATTGCTTAACCGTGTGTAAATATGCCCAAACTCCTTTAAGGCAAAAAGGTTTGCCCCGTGCTCTGAATCCCGGAAAAGGTACGATGTGGTTTGATATATAGGTACAGCCCGCGAAAGCGTGTTTGTATCCACCCCTTGCCCTGCATGAACCTGCAGGGTGTCAAAATGATATGTATTGTTCATTGTCTCAATATTTTTATTGGAAATGGTAAAGTGTGAGATTTTTGCCTATATACAGGCAATTGTTTAGCCCGCCGCAAACGGCATGCAGGCTAAAACCAATAGGTTTTATGAATTAGCTATTGCGCGCAGGGGCGCATTCGCATTGAAAGAGAGTGGGAAAGCCTAAAAAGTAAATTGTTTAGCGCAAAAGAACTGATTGCGCATAATTCAATACTGTTGAGATGTTTACTTTGCATAACATCAGAGTTTAGAGTTATAATTACCCTCTCGGGTCAGGTTTTAGCACCTTGCCTTTTGGGGGGCAGGTTGCTAGAGCTTCATTGAGCCTGTTCTCTCCGCTCTTCTCTATAATTCAAACCCTTCTTTATCTAAAAAGAATGGCATTCGATGGCAACAAATATATAAAAAATTCTATTTATGAAATTTATGGCGGTAAAACTTATATTAAATTTTGAATTGATTAAATGTGGTAAACTATTAATAGTAGGTTGACATCAGGAATGGGATAAAGTTACTTTTTCGAACCCTTTGTCCTAATAAAAATCATAGCAATAGCAGTGGTTAAAATTCCCATTACCAATGCACCAATAGCACTCTGAATAGCAAAATTTTTGTAGTTGAAAAAGGCTTCAGCTTCGGCAACAGACTTGTAATAACCCAATTCCACAGAACGTTTTATAACATTTGGGAAATACTCGGGTGAAATCACATACGATATTATCCACTGGGTTAAGGGGCTTAAAATCGCAATGAATAGGGAGAGCACAATACCAGTAATTAAGCCATTCAGGTAGCTCATGTTGCCATGAAAGAAATTTGAACCATTACAGCTATAGCCGGAATAGCAAAAAGATTTGTGAGGTAATACTGGTAATCAATATATTTCCCGTGTAACCCCGATACCTTTTCAAGCAACATCCAAGCCAAGGTCATTAGCGAAAATATTAATGCCCACTTGGCTTCAATTCGGAATCTCCCCATGTTTTACTAGATTATGGTTTGTTTGAACAAGTTCTTTGAGTAAACCCAGCAAGAATCAAAGCATTCCATTATGGCCTTGTCTTTTGGAAGGCAGTGGAATCGTTAAAACTAATCTTTTCGTACTTTGGTTTTACCACTTCCCGGCCTTCGCTCGAAATAAAACCCCAAAGGCCATCGCGTTCCACAAGAGCCCAACCCCTTTGCACCTGGTCAAAAGGCATGATCTGAGTGTACTGTGGTTTAATGACTTCCTTGCCCTCGGAGTTAATAAATCCCATGTAGTTGTCGCGCTGTACTAACGCCCAACCCTTTTGGTACTCGTTAAACTGACTGATTTTTGAGTATTGTGGTTTAACTATTTCTCTCCCTTCGCCATTGATAAAGCCAAGAAAACCATCCTTTTCAACCAATGCCCAATCCTTTTGGTATTCGCCAAACGGATGCACCTTCTGGTACTGGGGTTTTAGAACTTCCCTTCCATCGAGCGATATAAAGCCAATTAATCCATCTTTCTCAACCATGGCTAGGTTTTTGTAGAACTCGCCGATAGGGTAAATTTTACTATAAATTGGCTTGATAATTTCACGACCTTCAACCGATATGAATCCAAACTTACCGTTCACCTCTACCATTGCCCATCCGCGGTTAAAGTCACCAAAGGGGTATATTTTTGTGTATTGGGGTTTGATAATCTCTTTGCCCTCGGCCGAGATAAATCCGAAAAATCCATCCTTTTCAACCATTGCCCACCCCCGCTGAAATTCATCGAAAGGATGAATACGTGTGTATTGTGGCTTAATAATCTCCTTGCCGGTGCTGGAAATAAATCCAAATGAGCCACCCTTTTCCACCAAAACCCAGTCGTTGGGGTATGGCCCTTTAGGTTGCCGCTTTTTACCCCCGGCTTGCTGCCCATGTACAAAACTAAACGCCAAAACAGCAATTAGTGCGAGTAGATATTTTTGCATAGCCAACATATTAATGTTAGGGCACAAGTGTAAATACTTGCTTCACTATCATACAAACCTACATGATTTTTCTTAAAATTCATATAGGTTGATAAAAAAGTAGGCAAAGTATAAGCATTTTGCGTTTGAAATCAGTAAACTTCGAAAATCAATTTCCATCACAATCTATTAAAAAGGTAGATTTAAGATTTAAAATTTAAGAACTCACTTGTTAATACACGTCTTTCGACACGCATATTATTCCGCCCTAAAAGGATAAATCACATTAGACCAGGGTTTTAACCCAGGGTATTGTGGTAATCAAAATTTTAGGCGATGCACGCAATGCTTTTTCCAAAGAGCAACGCTGAATTGTTGCATCGCAACAGAAGAACATTCCAAAGAGCAAAAAGTAAATAAGAGAATGAAGGCACAAAGAGATGCTTCGGCGAGCTCAGCTTGACAATAGTTTCACGAACAACGAACACCGTTTCCAGCCCTGTAGGGGCGTAATATTTGTAACACCATGGCTAATCCCTCAAGTATAGCGATGCACGCTATGATACTACAAAGAGCAATATTGAAACGTTGCATCGCAACTGAAATGCATGGCAAAGAGCGATTTACATGTTCTTGCTTGTCTTGATACAAGAAAGAACCAAAGAAGATCAAGGCTGAAAAGCGCGAACCGATGGGTGCCCCGGGGGTGGAACTTCCACGCGATACTATTCGCCACGCCTGCGGCGTGACTCATGTGGTATCGCTTACTAAGCCCACCGCCACGTTCCACCCCCGACCCATTGCTGAGTCAGGCTTTTATGCCACTACTTGCTTCTTCCGCTACATTCCACCTCAGGGAATAGGGCTGGGGGAGAAGCCGTTTTCTACATTTAACCTAGACGCCCCCTCTAAATCTCCCCTGAAAGGGAGACTTTAGCCTTGCAATAAGGTTTCCTAATTGCATCACTCCTCTCCTTTCAGGAGAGGGGAGGGGGTGAGGTCAATTTCACGAACAACGAGCAACTAACAACGAACAACGTCTTAAACCCCGTAGGGGCGTAATTTAGTTTTTACTGAAATAACAAATCTTCAATGTCTTACTTTGAGGCTTTGAACTTAGGAACTATTCTGTGCTTTGTTCCTTGCTCGTAGGAGTATGCTGCTTCAATAAGTGTTGACTCACACCAGGCGCGCCCAATAAACGAGATACCAACAGGCAAACCATCAATATTCCCCATTGGAACGGTAATGCTTGGGTAACCAGCCATAGCTGCATACGAAGTGTTACCACCTATGTAATTATCACCTAAAATCAAATCGGTTTTCCATGCAGGCGAACCTGTTGGAATTATGAGTAGGTCAAGTTTGTTTTCGTCCATCACTTTATCAATTCCATTCTGCCTTATACCTTTTTGCATGGTTTCAAGTGCCTTTATATATTCAGGCGAGTTTAGGTCACCTTTGCCTTGAGCAAGTTCAAGCAGATGTTGGTCAAAGTGGCGTAGTTCAATAGTGTCCGTACGGTTAAAAGAAATTAACTCCTCTAAGCTCTTAATTGGTGCTTTTTCGCCTAAACCGGCAAAGTAGCGGTTAAGCCCATCCTTAAACTCATAGAGCAATACCTGAAATTCTGCACTGTTTACTTCTTGAGGTATGGGCAGGCTAACCTCAAACACCTCGGCTCCAAAACGGCGCAAATCGCTTATGGCCTTGCTCATGAGCGTGTCAACCTTATGGTGAAAGCCCGATGCATTGGTAATAAATCCAATACGTTTTCCCATTAGCCCGTCAAGTCGGAGGAACTGTGTGTAGTCGTTATAAAACCTGGCGTTAGGGTCAAGTGTTTTTGGGTCGTTTGGATCGGGGCCAACCATTGCTCCAAGGCAGTAGGCCACATCGGAAACCGAACGGCACATGGGGCCTGGTGTGTCCTGGGTGAACGAGATGGGAATTATCCCGCTGCGGCTAATAAGCCCAACTGTGGGCTTTAGGCCCACAATCCCGTTGTTGTTCGACGGGCACATGATTGAACCATCGGTTTCAGTGCCAATGGCAAATGCACAAAGGTTAGCCGATACGGCCACGCCCGACCCCGAACTCGACCCACAGGGGTTTCTGTCAAGTTCGTATGGGTTTCGGGTTTGCCCACCAACTCCGCTCCATCCGCTCGACGAACGACTCGCCCTAAAGTTAGCCCATTCGCTCAGGTTTGCTTTGGCTATTATTACTGCACCGGCTTCGCGAAGTTTTGCAGCAATCCAGCTATCGCGTCCAACGAAGGAGTTCCTTAAAACCGTTGCACCGGCAGTGGTTGGCATGGAGTCGCGTGTATCAATGTTATCCTTTAGGATTACAGGTATTCCATGAAGTGGGCCACGAACCTTGCCTTGTGCTAATTCCTTATCTAATTCCCTGGCTATTTTTAGCGCATCGGGGTTGATGGCTATAACCGAGTTCAGGCAAGGACCTTCTTTATCAAGGAGTTCAATGCGCTTCAGATAGTCGTTTACAACCTTCTCCACGGTAAAGCGCTTTTCGCGATAACCGTCCTGCAGCTGTTTTATGGTAATTTCTTCTAGGTATGCAGTGCTGTCAATATCTGACGAGCCTTGCCTTTGGCACGATACAAGTGTCGCTGCAACAGCTATTATTAATATGATTTTGATTTTCATGGTATTTTGTTTTTGGCAATCGAAATTTAGTGAAAAAAATAAAGGCAGTCAATTAGGGACTGCCTTTATTGTAATACTGTAATAGGAACTACTTACTGAAGAGTGTTTTTTCGCTGATTTTTACTAGTTTGCCGTATTTGGCAAGGCTCTTCATGTCGATATTCTTTTCATCGCCAACAATCATGTAAACAACAGGGTTGTTTTTCATGCGATCCTTGTAGAATTCATCAATATTTTCCCATGTTAAACCCCGGTAAATTGGTAGTTTAATAATTAGTGGATCAACCGGAAAGCCTCTTTTTCTCCACACATCAACAGTTGATGCAATATTGCGGAAGTTTGGTCGGCTGGTTTGTGCCGATAGCTCCAGGTGGCTTTTAATCATCTCAATACGTTCAGGTTTTGCTGGCATTTGCCTGATAAGAGTATCGAGGGTTTCCATGGCAATAAGCGTTTTATCGGACTGGGTTCCAACATAACCAATAAAGTTAACCGGTTTACCCTTTTCTAGCGGGTAGCGGAACGAGCCACCTGTAGCGTATGCCAGTGAGCGATATTCGCGTATTTCCTGAAGCATTAAGCCGGAAAAACCTCCGCCAAAGTAGTCGTTAAAGGCATCGATGTATGCAGCATCACCAATTTCAAAGGGTTTGCCATTAATAAATACAAACATCTTGCTTTGACGTGCCTTTGGTTTATTGACAAAAAGGATGGTGTTTTCGGTGTACTGTTTAGCAGGTTTATCGAGGGGTGTTGTGTCAACCACTGGGCTTGAGGAGAGTGGTAAGTAGCTGGCTATTATATCGGAAATTTTATCGGCACTGGTATTACCGCAATAGCTTATGGTGGCAGTATAACCAGCCGCTTGCTTAAAAGCATCAACCAGCTCTTGGGCTTTAAGCTTTTTTACACTGCTCATGGATAACCGTTTGGTATAGTAGGATTCATCGCCATATAACCCATATTCAACTAGTGCATCGGCCACGTTGTCGGGTTCGGAGCGTTCCATCTTACGCGTTGCCTTCTCGTTGGCCACAATTGTTTTAATTTTTGATTGTTCAAGTTTGGGGTCGCTAAGCAGTAAGCCAACAAGTTTGAGTGTGGGTTCCAGGTTGCTTTCAATACCATTAATGGTTATAGTAGTTTTATTTTCATTAGCCCAGATGCTATACGATGAGCCTAACTTGGCAAATTCAGTTTTCAGTGCGTTTACATCGTATTCGCCTGCTCCGGCTAAAGCCATACCCTGTGTAGCAAATCCAAGCAATGGCAGTGAAGCTTTACCTACTTTAAACTCAATACTCAATGAGAAAATATCGTTCTTGGGGTTTTCAACGCATTGGAGCCTATGCCCACCGGCAAGTTCAACCACTTTCAAATCTTTTTCAAAATCAATGAATTTAAAGTTAGGGGTGCGAATAGGGAGCGAGTCGAAATGCTGGGCATAAGCGCTTCGGGCTTTTGTATTTGAGAGTAGGGGCTTGAAGTCGGGCTTGGCTATCTTTTCCTTTTTGGGGAAGCCCATTTTGGAGTAAAAGGCAAGGTAGTTAGGGCCAAAAACCTCGTTTGCAATAGCTACAATATCGGCTTTGGTTATCGATTTTACCTTTTCGGGGTAGGTGAGTGCCTCATCAATACTTTTACCTTGGGTGAAGGCTTCGCTGAGGGTTAATGCTCTGTTCTGAATGTTTTCGAGTTTTGTGTTTGTGTTACGGTAAATTTCAAGCTTTATTGCTTCCAACAGGCTCTCGTCAAATTCTCCTTTTTTAAGCTTTTCAATTTCAGAGAGAACCAATTTTTCGGCATCTTCAAGTTTTTGGCCAACCACCTTGGGAACAACAATAAAGATTATTGCTCCATGGTCGTAGTATGGCATCATCATGGCTTGAGCTGCAAGCAATTTTCCATCGAGCGTTAGCTTGTCCAGTAAACCGGTAGAGTAGCTGTTGTTAAGTAATCGGGTAGTAACATCGAGCAAGGGCTTACGGGGATCGGTAGCGTTTGGAGCGCGATAACCAAGTATTGCAAGCTTTATAGGACTAAGTTTCGCCTCGTGGAATTCGCGTCCGTTAAAGGGAGCCTCATCCCATTTTCGAGGTTCAGGCAGTTCACGGGGCTGCCATTTGCCAAACTTTTCTTCAATGGCGGGAATAACTTCTTCGGAATTAAAATCGCCCGATAGGATTAGGGCCATGTTGTTGGGCACATAGTATGTTTTGAAAAACTCATACATTTTGGTAAGCGAAGGATTCTTTAAGTCCTCAATGCTTCCTATCAGGGTTTGTTGTCCATAAGGGTGATTTTTGAAAAAATATTTCTGGAATTCCTCTAGTAAACGGGTCTGGAACTGATCGTTGTAAAGGTTTTTCTCCTCATAAACCACTTCGAGTTCTGCCTGAAAACCTCTAAATACGGGTTCAGTGAACCGATGGGCGTATAGGTCGAGCCAACGTTCCACCTGGCTTGCCGGAAATTTGTTGTAGTATAGGGTGTAATCAGGACCTGTTCCGGCATTAATTAGGGTTGAACCCATTTCATTCAGCAGGTTATTCATCTCGTTGGGTATGGCGAATTTGTTTGCCTCAACGGACTCTTCGTTTATCGCTTTCTGAATTAATGCTCTTTTTTCGGGATCTTTGGTTTTGCCAAGCGAATCGTAAAGCTGAAATATCCTGTCGATATGTGGTTTCTCCTTTTCCCAGTCAATGGTTCCCAGCGTGGTTGTCCCCTTAAAAAGCATATGTTCCTGGTAGTGGGCCATGCCGGTAGCATCGGCGGGGTCGTTCTTGCCGCCAGTTTTCACTGCAATCAGGCCAAACACTTCGGGTTGGTCGTGTTGTTCATCAAGTATAACGGTTAATCCGTTGGGCAAGGTAAATTGCCTGATTGTTTGGGTTTGAGCAAATGACTGTAACGCAATGGCAATAAGTGCAAATGCAATAATTTTTTTTAAAAATTTCATAGTTTTAAATGGTTTACGTTTATTGGTTAGCCTATGGATTTTGTTATTTGTAAAGATAAAAAAATCTTACTTAGCTGACTGACTGTTTAAGATTTTGCTTTTTAACGGCGTTATTATTCCCCCAAAAAAACAAAACCGGAAAAGTTCAGAGATGAACTATTAATCCGGTTTTGCTTAAAATAAGTTATCTAGGTTTTAATGTTTCTATTGTCACACAAAAGACATCCTTTTACCCTTTATCCTTTATCCTTTATCCTT
>Ga0209409_1000929_pt1 | contig 27664 bp, 28 predicted proteins | sample AD_JPNMR1_MetaG_FD_184424 | JGI IMG/M metagenome (GOLD analysis project Ga0209409, IMG submission 184424) | Active sludge microbial communities of municipal wastewater-treating anaerobic digesters from Japan - AD_JPNMR1_MetaG (SPAdes) (version 2) | ecosystem: Engineered > Bioreactor > Anaerobic...
ATCATTGAATATAAAATTGCCAACCCATTTGTAGGAACGACGATAAAATAGGTCTAATTCTTATAACAACTTTAAGAATAAAGTGGTTATAAGAAAAAATATTAAAATTATAGGTGGAAGTTGTGTTATAAGGAGATGATAATTTTATTTATAGACGATAAAGCAAGATATGTCCTATATGCAAAGTTTGTTAAATTAGATAGTCTTGAAAATCATATAATAGCCCTGAAAGAACTTATTTTAACATACGGATATCCAATTTCTACGATAATGACTCAAATATAATTACTAATCACCTTAATAAGATCAAAACTCTATCAATAGCAGGGAAGAAGGATTTAAAGATCGCAAAGATGTTTTTAGAGGTGTCAAAAAAAATCAAATTAAAGAATATAAAATGCATTCGCAATAAGAACCGCAAGAAAAGTATCAATGTATTATAAAATTTATTAAAAATTTTAGCAAATTAGAATAAAGTGATGACAAAAATATAAACACTCTCTTTAAATTTATTTTTTTATAAAAAAAATCAAATCATTTTTGCAAAAATAAAAAAAAGATTGTGATTATTATATATTATTTTTTTCTTTTCTTTTTGTCTCTGCTAATTCTTTCATATCATCTTTATTAAGAACCCGGCATTCACCCGCAAATATTACCCCATCATCCATATTTATAGAACAAGAATATATATTTCCTATTATTTCCGCTGTTTTTAAAACAACTATATTCTCTTCTGCAAAGATATCCCCTTTTACTACACCACCAACTATTATATTCTTAGCAATAATGGTAGCCTCTACCTTGCCTGTTTTGCCAATGTATACTTTGCTTTGAGAATTTATCTTCCCATAAAAGTAACCATCTATTCTTAATGTTCCTTTAAGGTTAAATTCACCCTTAATAGAGTCACCAGTTCCTATTATGGAATTTATAGAGAAATCAGAATAAGGAATTTTTTTCTGCATTAGAATTACACCTTTTTAGACTATGAAAGTTAATTATTAATAAATTGCCATGGATCTAATAAGTTATTACCAAGTCTTACTTCATAATGAACATGTGTTCCTGTCGACATACCCGTACTACCCATATAACCAATTATTTGCCCCTTTCTTACTTTATCGCCGGGTCTTACTATTGGCTGACTCCTTAAATGAGCATACAAAGTAGAAAAGCCTTTTGTATGCTGTATTTTTAAATACCAACCATATCCACCACCATCATAATCTACCTTATCAACAATTCCGGGAGCTGTTGCAACAATAGGAGTTCCTGGCTGATATGCAAGGTCTATTCCAGTATGCATGTCGAGAACCTTATAGATTGGATGTATTCTAAAACCAAAAGTAGATGTCACGGAATAAAATCCTAATACTGGAGAGCCATAAGGCATATCTTTTAAAATTCTGTTATAATTATCTACCATCTTATTTATTTCATTAAAAGCCTGTATTGAATATTGATAATCATCTAATAATTTTTTAACCTCTATCTTTTCCTGCTCAAATTCTGTTAAAGATGTAGTATCCACAATATTAGAAATGCCACCTTTACCCTGATCACTGTCTTTAATAATACTCGAATCAATTTTTGTAAGTAAAAGATTCAATTTCCCTTTTAGAATTCTATGATTATCAAGAATGTCATTTATTAATTCTTCATATTCTCTTGCTCTATTTTCATTTAACATGGTTTTTAGACTTAAATTGTTATAATCAATTGACTTTTTAAAATTTGCAATGGTAAGAAATGAAATTATTCCTAAAGTAGAAAAAAGAAAAAAGAAAAATAGAAAAAGAATAAATACATTTACTCTAAAATTAAATACCTTTTTTTCAGAATGTGGGATTAACATTACAGTGACTTTTTGATTTCCTGCATTAAGAAAAAAATTTATAATAGATAAAAAGAATCTCTTTATAATAGAAAATAAGTTTACAAACCAGACAAATAAAGATTTTTCTATCTTTTTAAAATTATTAATTTTATTCATAACCCAATTCCCACCCTATTTTTTTACTTACTTTATCATAGAATTTATATTAAGTCAAATTTTTTTATTATATATAAAATTTTTTTTATATTTTTTTCAATATAAGCCACTCACTTTGTAAGATATCCCCTGTTACTTAACTTTTTAAAATATTAAGATAAAAACTTGCCAAAAATATCTATTTATTTTATTATACTTATCGGTGTTAGATTCTATAAATTATATCTTATTTTTTAAAAATAGAGAGGTTTTAAATGCAAGAGATATTAATATGCATTTTAATTGGAATTATGGCTGGCATATTTTCTGGAATGTTTGGATTAGGCGGAGGCATAATTTTAATCCCTGCTTTTGTATTTTTATTGGGATTCTCACAAAAAATGGCACAGGGAACAACTCTTGCCTTAATGGTACCCCCAATTGGTTTACTTGGAGCAATTGCATATTATAAAGCTGGATATGTAAATTTAAAAGTTGCCGCTATTGTATGCATAGCATTTTTTTTAAGTTCATTAATCGGAGCAAAATTGAGTATTATGCTACCAGTTGATATATTAAAAAAGGTATTTGCTATTGTTCTTATTTTAGTTGCAATTAAAATAATATTTACAAAATGAAAAAATTAGAATTTCCAGAATATTATTATTCAAATATAAAACAAATCTCCCAAGATCATAAAAAGTGGAATGACTATAAATGGCAATTAAAAAATTCTTATACATCAGTATTACAGTTAAAGAATATTCTAAAAGATATAGACTCAATAGAAGTAGAAAAAAAGTATAATTTTTTGATAACGCCCTACTTTCTATCTCTAATAGATTTTGATAATCCTTCTGATCCATTAAGAAGACAGGTTTTCCCTAATATTTCAGAATTAGAAATAGATAGTAATTTAAAAGAGGATCCATTTCTTGAAAAGAGTAGTATGCCAGTTAAAAATGTAATCAAAAAGTATCCAGATAGAGTCGTTATAATAATGACCAATAGATGCGCCTCATTCTGTAGATATTGCACAAGAAAATGGAATTGGCAAGATCCTTTTACGATTTCTTTTAAAGAAATTGACGAAATACACAGATATTTAGAAAAAGAGAAGAATATAAGAGAGATAATACTTTCTGGTGGAGATCCTTTTATAATATCAAAAAGAATACTGGGATATGCTCTTGAGAAGTTCAGTAAAATCAAGCATCTTGAAGTAATCAGAATTGCAACAAGAACACTCTCATTTTTGCCACAGATAGTAGATAAAGAGATGACAAATCTTTTGAAAAGATATAAACCAATATGGATAATAACACATTTTAATCATCCCTCTGAAATAACTCCTTTAACAGAAGAGGCTGTTGAAAAATTGCTTGATGCAGGGGTGGCATTTGCAAATCAGAGTGTTCTTTTAAAAGGGATAAATGATAATGTTGAAACAATGAAATTACTTTTAAACAGATTGGAATATTTAAGAATTAAACCATACTATTTATTTCAATGCGATCTTATAAGCGGCACAAAACATTTTAGGACAAAGATTGAAGATGGGTTAAATATTTTAAAAAAATTAATAAACAGTACTGGTGGGCTTTGCATTCCACATTTTATAGTTGATGTACCGGGAGCAGGCAAAATCCCTATACTCCCAGAATATATTATAGAAAAAAATGATAAAGAGATATTTATAAAAATAGAAGATAGAATAGTTAGTTATCCGCTTGTTTAATTTTTTAGGGGGATATCTGAATAGATAATAAAGGGCTTTTTTTAAAAAAATTCATCTATAATATTATTGCTCCAGAAACATTTTTTTATCCATGTAAAGAATCGCTAGTTATATATACCCTTATTATCCCAAAAAATATAAAAATAGAAATAATTAAAAGATACTAACAAAATTTTAATTTGTAAGTTATCCTGCATCTATATGAAAATTAGTTTCACATTATGATAAGGATAAGTCTGTCTGTTCCTCTTTTAATCATAAAAAAATTTATAGGTCTGTCCCTCACTTTAATTTTTTTTTCAAAAAAACTAAATTTTTTTAAAAACTTGTAAAGGATTTTCTCAAAAATTTTGTGATTAATATATAGAAATATTTTTTTACAGGAGGATTAAATATGAAGGAATTTGATTTTGTATTGAATAAATCTCTATTCGATAAAATTAAATATTTGAAAGAAAAGAAAAATAAAGATCTTTCAGCCATTGTGCGAGAAATAATTTTATTGATGATACCGGTATTAAGGGAAAAACACCTTTATGAAAAAAGGCGTGAAAAGGATTACAAATTTATAAATGCTACTGAGAAAATAAGGGTGTTTTTGCCAGAAGAGGTGTATAATGAATTGAAACTTGTGCATGACCAGTTAAACTCATTTAGTATTGCCATTCTTATTAGAGAGTTGTTTGAAGTATATTTTGCTGGCATTGAAATTTATGGGGAAGAGAAATTTATGAAGATGATACAAAAACTAAAAAATGAGATAGATGGGTTAAAGATAAAAAAGGCTTGTGTGGTGAAGGAGAGAAGAGGCCAAGATATCCCATGCTCAATGGAGGCTAACGACTACTTTTTACTCAAATTTAACTTAAATTTTTGCCTGACAGAGATAAAATTCTTATAAAATTAATGAAATGTCTAAAATTTGGTCATTCTATCTTTATTACTCAAAACTTACCCTTAGGCTAATTCTATCTTTTCATCTGCCTAAAAATAAAATCGTACCCGAATAAATAAATTTATTAAGAATTTTATTTACTATTTATTTTTTTTTTGATAATATTATTTTATGAAATGTCGCTTAATTATTGCAATTTTACTATCTATATCAATTTATCTTAATTCTATTCCTAAAAAGGATTATTTTTCTGTTGTCTTTATATCGAATAATAAAAATCTTGAAATATTTGATAATGTATATAATAAAAATATAATTGCGACAATTCCTGCGGGATTTGAGAATCTTAAAACAACATGGAGAACAACAAGAGAAAAAAAAAGATATTATATCGAAATTAAATATGAAGATAAAACAGGATGGGTTGATAGAGCATTTTTAACAAGGGGATTTGATCATATTACTGAAAAAAATCAAAAAGAAATTGATAAACTATTACTAAATCTAACTGCTTCAATTCAGCAAAAGGATGGTAATAGATTTATTAAATCTTTTTATTCTTTGAAAGGATTTTCTATTTATCTGAATAATAGATTTTATTATATTGATTATAACGATATTATTGATTCTTTTTATCGATCTCTTTCTGATAAGAATTTTGAATTTTATGGTATTCTTGAGAAAATGCTTTTAATTTTTGAAAAAAGATTTGATATTTATTATAATGAAAAAAACGAAGAAATTAATAATATAATAGAACTTAAAAATTTTCAGACAATTACTTTAATTTATAAAGAAAAAAAATTAATAATCTGCCTTGAAAAAATAATGGAGAAATTTTATATTACTGGCTTTATTATACTATACTAATTATTATTAACAGTAATTGTTTCAATATATTCTTTCCCATAATTATCTTCTGCTAAAAGAGAAATATCAAAAGTCCTTGCTTTTACTTTTGTTGCTTTAAAATATACTCTATTTTCATTTATAATTGGGGTCAGTTTCTTTTTCCCTATCATAAAATAAAAATTTTTAAATCTATTCAATTCTTTTTCATTTTCAAAATAGAATGAAATTTCCTTATTTTTATTTAAATAACCCCCATTTTCTGGCTCTGTTTTAATAATAGGAAGTAGTTCATAATCAAGATATTTTTCTATATCTGGTTCTCCATCAATTACATATCTTCTCAAATATAAAGGATCTGTTTCAAAAACATTTGGACCTTTATTTGTTGTATATACCAATTTATATTTATCTTTTACAATATTCATAATTAGTTGATCAAAAATTCCATAAGGATGAGCATAACTTATAGAGATAGAACCTATCTTTTTTTCTGTAATCTTATCTGAATCAATTATCTCTTTTTTAAGTAAATTATATATTGTATTTTCTTTTTTATTTAAATACGAATGGTAATTAAAGTGATTAGCAGAATGATTACCAAAGGATATCCCCCTCTTATAAAGTTTTATAAGATTTTTCCAGGATAAAAATTCTTTATTATCAATCATTTCTGGATTTATAAGTATTAATGATTTTATCTTATACTCTTTTAGAACTTCAAGAGTTACATTATAACTCTCTTTAAAGCCATCATCAATTGTAATCAATAAATTTAAAGGTGGCAATTTGTAATCATTGTAATAAAAATCAAACAATTCCTTTTCAGTGATAATATTAAAACCTTTATTTAAAGCTTTTTCTATATGTCTTTTAAATGTTTTCGTTTTAACAGAATATTTGTTACCCTTTAAATCAAATCTATGATAACAAAATATTACAATCTTTGTATTATAATCAAGAGATAAAATATTTATAAAAGGGAAAAATAAAATTATGAAGAAATATGATATTTTTACTATTTTTTTCATACTTTTGAATGAATAATCCTATACAACTCTTTTAATGCGATTGAAATTTTACTGGTCTTTGAAAATAGTTCAACTGGCTTCTGTCTTATCTGTATTTCATCCATTTTACTTGAGGATGGGATATAATGATCAATAAAATATTTTTTATAATTAATTTTTACTTTTTCTATTATTTCAGAATGAATCTTCTTTCTATGATCTACATTATTGAAAATGATAGACATAATCTTTTCTTTTGAGCCACAATATTCTATAAAATCTATATTGTCTTCTATTAAAGAATAGTTTATAAAATTTGGAATAATGGGAATATATATATAATCCGCTGCTTTAATTATATTTTCTACCAGAAGAGATTTTGATGGTCTTGGATCAATAAACATATAATCAAAATCAGATTCAATCTCTTCACATATTTTTTTTAATACCTTTTTTGATTTTTTTTCACTATCCAGTTGTAAAATAATATTTCTTAAATAATCATTAGATGGTATTATAAAAAGATTATTAAATTCTGTTGAATAAATATGATTCTTTATTTTATCTTTATCTTTAAAAATCTCATCAAATTTATTCTTTTGTTGATCAGTGATTCCAGTAAAAAGAGATATAGCTTTTTGAGTATCTAAGTCCCATATTAAAGTTTTATAATTAAGAGAAAAATGATATGCTATATTAAAAGTAAGTAGACTTTTTCCAACTCCACCTTTTTGATTAAAAAATGTTATTATTTTCAAAGTTTATATCCCCTATTTTTAGAAAACAGAAAAATTTATACTGAAAATTTTTAATTTTGTCAAAAAAATTTTTTAATTTATGGTTGATGGTTAATAGTTTTTCTTTTATTTTCAAGTAAAATTTTTTTTTGTTTTTTTCTTAAATCTTGTAAAGGATTTTCTTAAAAAATTTGTGATTAATATATAGAAAAACATCCGACTTAAAATCGGCTGTTACTCGAATTTAATTTTTAACAATTATATAGGAGGATTTTTTATGAATACAAAATTAAATTACAAAAAAGATCATGAACTACATTTTGTAGTTACTTCTACTATGAAAAAAAAGATTGCAAACATAGCAAAAAAAGAGAATATTTCTCTATCAAAATTGATCTGCTATGTATTCCAAAAATTCTCTGATAGGATCAAAAAAAGATACTGTTTCGGACATGAAGATGGAAATTTTTACGAAAGACTAAATGCAGATGCCTCTATACATTTTTATTTGCCAAAGGAAGATTATAGGTTTTTAAAGAAAATTCATGCTGACTTGAATTTTTTCAGCATGGCAAAATTGATCAGGACAATTCTTGAGATATTCATTGAAGAATATGAGAGAATAGGGATGCTTGGATTTGAGAAGAAATGCAGTCTTGTGACATTGAAGTTATGGTTGAAACTTACAAAGATAAAGAGGTGGTGGAAGAGTAGAGAATTGTCCCACTTCGAAGGCAATACCAAGCCATTTTATAAAGCTATATACAATAATTGCTACCAGGTAGTTGGATTTGAGACATATTATTAGCTAGATTTATTAAAAATTTAATAAAAATTAAATAATACTATTAATAATTTTTCTCTCAAAAAAATAGCCTTAGGATAATTCTATCATCTTAACTACCTAAAAAATAACAGTATCTTTTATAGAATTTAATAGACATAAAAAAAAATATTTTATATAATAAAAATCGGAGGGTTCTAAAATGAGATCAAAAATTTTAATCTCTATTATAATTTTTCTTATACTTGTAAGCTGTTCTCAAAAACAAAATAAAATAAAATTTAAAGAATGGAAAGAGGCCATAGTTGAGAAAAATGCTATTTCTATAGCAGAAAATGAAATTGCTGGTTACAAAACCGGTGTTTTTCAATCAAATTTTCTTGTAGAGGATCTAAAAAAGGCTTACCTTGGTAAAGGATATAAAGAGGACTCCTCAAATCCTTTTATGGTAAAAAAAGATAATATTTCTGTTACCTTTATAGATTTAAATAATCAAAAAACAAATATTATGATTAGAATTGAACCAAAATAGTTTTATTATTCTCTTGATAATAGAATTATTAACTTTATAATTTGAGAGTAATTATTAATTTAAGGAATTTTAATGAGTATAAAAGAGAATTTAACGATAGAAAAAAGTAAAAATCATCTGTATTTTGGATCAATACTGGAAAAATATAAAGATACAAATAAAAATATTCTAAGTTATAAAAAATCTTTATTACTTAATGGTGATGTTTTAGATAAAACAAATTTTGAAAATGAAATTTTTGATTTAATTATAACTTCTCCACCGTATAATATAGATATTAAATATAATTCTCATAAAGATGATTTAACTTATGATGAATATTTAACTTTTTCAGAAAAATGGATGAGAAATTGTTATAATTGGACAAAAAAACAAGGGAGATTTTGTCTAAATATACCCTTAGATAAAAATAAAGGTGGACAGAGAAGCGTAGGAGCAGATCTAACTGCCCTGGCTCAAAAAATTGGCTGGAAATATCATTCAACTATCATATGGAATGAAGGTAATATATCCAGAAGAACAGCTTGGGGATCGTGGTTGTCTGCATCTGCGCCTTATGTAATTGCTCCAGTCGAACTAATTGTAGTTTTATATAAAGGAGAATGGAAAAAAAGTAGTGGCTCAAAATTATCTGATATTTCTAAAGAAGAATTTATGGAATGGACGAATGGGTTATGGACATTTAATGGTGAAAGCAAAAAAAGAATAGGACATCCTGCACCTTTCCCTATAGAGTTACCATATAGATGTATAAAACTTTTTAGCTTTGTTGATGATCTGGTTTTTGACCCTTTTGCAGGAAGTGGAACTATATTAATAGCGGCAAATAATACCAATAGATATTCAGTTGGTTTGGAAATAGATCTTAAGTACTGTGAACTAGCAAAACAAAGAATAATTAATGAAACAGAAATGTTATTTTAAATAAGAGTTTATTATATAAATAAGAGTTTATTATAATGGAGAATAGAAGCATCTCTGATTTAATTATTGAATATTTCAAAAAACACCCAAATGAAGATTTGCCTCATGGCCCAGTCGTTGACTGGGTCGAGGAAGACTATAAAAAAATTTATAATAAAAAAACCCAGAGATACATGGAGAGCAATAAGAAAATTACATCAGGAAGGATTTTTAATTAAAGTAAAAAAAGGGATTTATAGATATGATCCAATTTATGTTAATAAAAAAGAGATAGAAGATTTTAGCCCAGAATTAAAAAAATTAATATTTGAAAGAGATGGATATAGATGTGTTATATGCGGTAGAAAAGCAGATGAGGGGTATGAATTACATGTAGACCATATATTGCCTAAAGATAAAGGTGGAAAAGCAACTTTAGAAAATGGCCAAACTCTTTGTTCTATTTGTAATTTTAGAAAGAAAAATTACAATCAGACTGAAAGTGGTAAAAGAATGTTTATAAGATTATGTGAAACCGCAAAAAGAATTGGGGATAAAGAAACTCGGAATTTTTGTGAAGATATTTTAAACATTTATGAGAAATATAATATTAATGGCCATATTGAATGGAGAAAAAAATCTATTAAATAGGATATGCCTTTTATTATTAAAAACTTGATCTAAGAAAATTTTATTTGACATATTTTTTGGATATAGTATACTCTATTCTATATAGTAGAGATCGAAAATAATATAAAATTTAATAGAAAAAGTTTAGCCAAAAGTTGGCCTAAGATTTTTATATATTTTAAGAAGGAAGATAATATGATATTTATAGGAAGTGATCATGGTGGTTTTGATTTAAAAAACGAGATAATTAATTTTTTACAGAATGATCTTAAAATCGAAGTAAAAGATCTCGGATGTTATTCAAAAGATTCTGTTGATTATCCAGATATTGCAAAGATAGTGTGTGATGAGGTATTAAAGAATAATGCTACTGGTATACTTTTATGTGGCACAGGAATAGGGATTTCTATTGCAGCGAATAAGATTAATGGAATAAGATGTGCTCTTTGTAGTAATGAATATTCAGCAATGATGGCAAAAAAACACAATAATGCCAATGTTCTTGCCTTAGGCGGAAGAGTAATAGGCCCAGAACTTGCCAAAAGTATTGTAAAGGCATTTTTAGAAAACGAGTTTGAAGGTGGTAGGCATCAAAAAAGAATAGAAAAAATTACAATTCTTGATAATACAAGATTAACCAGAGTTTAAATTTAAAAAAGAGGCTTTTAAAAAGCCTCTTTTTTTAATTATTTTACCTCTTCTAATTTATTCTTATCATTTAGCTTATATACAGCAATCTGTTTATAACTGTATTTGCCATCCTCTCCCTTTTCTGAAATATAAATACCAACATTTTTAGACGCATCCCCATTTGCTAAGAAATTAATGGTCCCTGAGACCCCTGCATAATCCTTTGTTGAATGGAAAACCTCTCTTATTCTCTCCCTATTTAAATTTAACTTTTCTTTATCCTCTTTGCTTGACTCATTATAAACGGTTTCAATAGCGTTTACGAATAGATTGGCAATATCATAAGCATTAAGACTGAAATTGTCTGGCTCTACTTTATATTTTGTTTTATATTTATTTATAAATTCTATTTTGAGAGTGTTATTAGATGTGTCTTCTGCACTATTTGAGAATAGAACACCCACAGCATTATCTTTTGCTAAATCAAATATTTCTGGATTAGAAAAACCATCTGCACTTAAAACTTTTAAATCAAGCCCAAGTTGATTTTTTTGTTCTAATATCTGAGCCATTTCTGCAACATAGTTTGGAATATATAAAGCTTCTGCCTTTGAGTCTTTAATCTTGGTAAGCTGAGTCTTAAAATCTTTATCTCCTGCAACCCCTGTCTCCATTGCAACAATTTTTCCACCTTCTTTTTCAAAATTTGCCTGAAAGTCTTCTGCGAGTCCCTGACTATAATCATTCTTGATATAAAGTATTGCTATTTTATTTAACTTCATAATATTTCTTGCATATTTTGCAAAAATTATTGCCTGAAGTTCATCACTTAATACATTTCTAAATATAAAATTACCTTTTGAAGTTAAAGCCTTATGAGTTGCTGATGGGGAACACATTACTATTTTTTCTGCTTCTGCTCTTGGAGCTATGGCAAGAGACTCCCCAGAAAATACACCACCTATTAATGCAAAAATTTTATCAACGCTTGCAAGTTTTTCAATTGCAGAATTAGCCTTTTCTACTTTTCCTTCTGAGTCTTCTGCTATTAATACAATCTTTTTACCATCAATGCCGCCTTTACTATTCTTCTCTTCAATTGCTAATTTCGCAGCATTTGACATCATTATACCATAATTTGCATAATCACCTGTTAAAGGTCCTATAAATCCAATTTTAATAACATTTTTGTTGTCTTTACAGCCTGTTAATAATAGCAAAATTAAACTACATAGTAAAAATGTTCTTTTCATAATCTTTTCTCCTTTTAATTCTAAATTTATTATTTAGCTCTTAACAAGAGCATATATTTTAAAATTTTACAGAGACTAAAATATCCATCTTGTCATTAGATGGTGATATCTTTAGCATTGCCTTTTTCTTATTAGTATCTTTTGTACTACCAAATAGATCTGTTGCAATCATATAAAGAATAAATGTTGCAACAGCAAGAACAGCAGTAAATGAAAACAGAGCCCAGGCGCATATTGTTCCAGCAAGTAAAGCATATTGAGAATTAGACCAGTTATCTACACCTGTATTGTTATGTTGTACCCTCTCATAATTTATGCCAAAAGGGACTGCTGAATATACTGACCCAAGTATTATTCCTAAAAGTAAAAAAGTACATGCCCCAGCACCAAAAGCTATTGTTAGACCGAGAAAAAGATTTTTATGATTTGTTAGTTCGTTTGAAGATTCAGATGATGAAGCATATTTTGTTAAAGATTGATTAGAAATTGCTTCAAAAGTTTTAACAAAAGATATCTTTTGAAATTTAAAGTCATTAGTCTTAAATTCATTAGCAGATAAAACATAAGATAATACTAAAATAATCAAAATAAATAACTTTTTTTTCATATTTATACCTCCTGAGATTTTTATATAATTAAATTTTTTTTTTGTCAAAATAAAATTCATCTCATATGAATATGTAATAAAAAGGGTGATTCTGGGTGCGATTTTATTTTTATGCAAAAATTTTTTAATTTTTTTTCTAAAAGTTGTAAAGGATTTTCTTAAAAATTTTGTGATTAATATATAGAAATATTTTTTTTACAGGAGGTATAATTTATGAAAGAGTTTGATTTTGTATTGAATAAATCTCTATTAAATAAAATTAAAGATTTAAAAGATAAGAAAAATAAGGATCTTTCAGTTATTGTTAGAGAAATAATTTTATTGATGATTCCGATTTTAAGGAAAAAACACCTTTATGAAAAGAGGCGAAAGAAGGACTATAAATTTATAAATGCCTCTGAAAAAATAAGAGTGTTTTTACCAGAGGAGGTATATAATGAGTTGAAACTTGTGCATGATCAGTTGAATTCATTTAGCATAGCAACTCTTATTAGAGAGTTGCTTGAAGTATATTTTGCTGGCATTCAAATTTATGGAGAAGAAAAATTTATGAAGATGATACAAAAACTAAAAAATGAGATAGAGGGGTTAAAGATAAAAAAGGCTTGTGTGGTGAAGGAAAGAGGACGAGATATCCCATGCTCAATGGAGGCTAACGACTACTTTTTACTCAAATTTAACTTAAATTTTTGCCTGACAGAGATAAAATTCTTATAAAATTAATGAAATGTCTAAAATTTGGCCATTCTATCTTTATTACTCAAAAATTACCCTTAGGCTAATTCTATCTTTTTCAATACCTAAAAATAAATTCACACCCGAATTTCTGTCTGAATATAATTTTTTTTGACAAAAAAGAATTGTTTTGATATAATGTTACCTTAAAAGAGTGAGTTTAAATATTTAAATAAAAGAGGTAAACAGAAAAATGTTGAATGTTAAAGAAAAAAAGATAATGATTGGCGAAAAAGAAGCAATTATCAAAATTGGTCAATATGCTTTGCAGGCTAATTCAAGCGTTGTTTTAACTTGTGGTGAGACAATGGTTCAGGCAATAGTTGTTATGGGAGAGGAAAATCCAGATCTTGATTTTTTCCCTCTTACAGTAGAATACAATGAAAATTTATATGCTGGTGGTCTGATAAAATCAAATAAATTTACTAAAAGAGAAGGAAAACCTTCTGATGAGGCAATTTTAAAGGCAAGGCTTATAGATAGATCTATAAGGCCAATGTTCCCAAAAGATTTTTATAGAGAGGTTCAAGTAATAGTAAATGTTTTATCAACAGACAAAACAAATCCCCATGATGTGCTCGGATTAACGGCAAGCATTGCCGCTCTTGCTGTAAGTGATATTCCTTTTGATTGTAACTTAGGTGGATTGAGACTTAGTAAAGTGGGTGATAAGTTTGTTATAAATCCTACTTATAAAGAGTGTGAAATGCAGGATTTTGAATTGGTTCTGGCTGGGAATAGAGAAAGAATAATAATGATTGAATGCGCATCTCAATGTGTATCAGATGAGATTATTGAAAAAGGATTTGAATATTCTTTTAAATATTTAGGTGATCTTGCTGATAAAATAGTAGAATTACAGAATGAATTCGGCAAGAAAAAGATAGAATACCATAAAAGAGAGATAAATCCAGAGATTTACGATAGAATTAAAGATATAACACTTGAAAGAATAGAAGATTTTTATGTAAAACTTGCAAATAAAGAGATAACAAAAAAAGATTTTAATAGAATTGTTCAGGAGCCAGTATTAGCAACATTTACTGAGCAGGAATTAACAGAAAAATATAAAGCAAAAGATATAATCGAGACAATTGATAAAATATTTAAAAAGTGTATAAGAGAGAATATTTTAAAACATAAAAGAAGAGTCGATGGAAGACAGATAGAAGAGATAAGAGAGATAGAGATAGCAATAAATCCAGTTCCAAGAGTTCATGGTAGTTCTATGTTTATGAGAGGAGAGACTCAAGTCTTAAGCATTTTAACATTGAGTCCTCCGGGTAATGAACAGATTCTCGAATCTATTGAAGGGGAATCAACAAAAAGATATATACACCATTATAATGCTCCGCCTTATTCAGTTGGTGAGTGTGGAAGATATGGAAGTCCGGGTAGAAGAGAGATAGGCCATGGAGCATTAGCAGAAAAGGCTCTTGTTCCGGTGATACCAGATCAACAGGTTTTCCCATATGTTATAAGGGTTGTCTCTGAAGTTATGGGGCAGAATGGATCTTCTTCAATGGCATCAACATGCGCATCAACTCTCTCATTGATGGCAAGTGGAGTCCCTATTAAAGAACCTGTTGCCGGGATTTCTATAGGATTAATAACAGATGAAAATGATATTAATCATTTTGTTACCCTAACAGACATAATAGGATTTGAAGATTTTGGTGGGGATATGGATTTTAAAGTAGCAGGAACTCGAAATGCAATTACAGCCATTCAGATGGATACAAAGATAAAAGGGTTAACCTTTCCTATAATAAAACAGACTTTAAAACAGGCAAAAGAGGCGAGAAATAAAATTCTTGATATAATGCTTTCTATTATTCCAGAGCATAGAAAAGACATAAGTGAGTATGCTCCTCGCATAGAAACTATTCAGATTCCAGTTGATATGGTTGGGAAAATAATAGGTCCTGGGGGTAAAATTATAAAACAACTAATAGCAGATAATGATGTTGAAATTAATATTGATGATTTTGGTAATGTAACTATTGCTGGTGTTAATAAAACAGCAGTTGAAAATGCAAAGAAGCAAATTATGAGAATTGCTTTCGATCCAAAAGAGGGAGAAATCTATTCTGGAAAAATAACAAGAATAATGGATTTTGGTGCGTTTGTGGAAATTTTTCCGGGCAAAGAAGGGCTTATTCATATATCAAAAATATCAAAAGATAGAATTAAATCTGTAAAAGATGTTTTAAAGGTTGGGCAAACAGTAAATGTTAAATTATTGGAAATTGATTATCAGGGAAGACTAAATTTTTCTATGATTTTAGACGAAACAAAATCTAAAAAATAGATCTAATAAAAGGGCGGTTAGCTCAGCTGGGAGAGCGCTTGCTTGACGTGCAAGAAGTCAGAGGTTCGATCCCTCTACCGCCCATTTTTTTATTAATTCTTCAAAAATTCAGGATTTTTTATGGGATTTAGAGAGACTCTTTTCAGAAGATTGGGAAGAGCAATTTATGACTATAATATGATATCAAATAATGATAAAATATTAATTGCCTTTTCTGGTGGAAAAGATTCTTTTACACTTCTTCACTCACTTAATGTTATGAGAAAAAAGGCTCCTGTTAATTTTGATCTTTTTGTATGCATTGTTCACTCTGGATTTCCCGGTTTTGATACAAAAGAGATAGAAGAATGGCTTAAAACTAACAGCTATGATTATAGAATAGAATATAGTAATATATATAAAGATGTCTTCTGTAATCCCATAAAGGCTAAAGATGGCTGTTTTCATTGTGCAAGACAAAGAAAATCAGTCTTATATAGAGTAGCAGAAGAGACCAATTGTAATAAAATAGCACTTGGTCATCATAGAGAGGATTTTATAGAATCTTTTTTTATGTCTATGATGTATAATGGAATTATTGAAACAATGTTGCCAATCTTTGACACAAAAAAGCATAAATTTAAAGTAATAAGACCTCTTGTTTATGTTTCAGAGGCAACAACAACAACCTATGCTTTACAGAATAAATTTCCAGTTACTCATTGTTATTGTCCTCTTCACGACAGAGATACAATGAGAAGAAAAAAAATAAAAAAATTCTTACTCGAATTTGAAAAAAATGATATAAAGGGACTAAAAGACAATATTTTTCATTCATTGACAAATATAAGTACAAAAAAAATCTTAGACGTAAGAATAAATCAAGAATTATCCAATTTAATAAAAAGAGATAATAAATGAAAAATTTAAAAGATTGTAAGGTTGCATTACTCGTAAATTTTATACCACCATATAGAATTCCTCTATATACTGAGATAGCAAAATATGTGAAAGAGTTAAAGATATTTATCTCAACTTATATGGAGAAAAACAGAAACTGGAAGGTTGAATACAAAGATCTAAATGTTTTTAAACAAAAATGTATTACAATTGATAGAACTCATAAACATCCTCATGGTTTTACTGATGAAATTTATATTCATATTCCATACAATACAATAAAAGAATTAGAAGAATACTCACCAGATATCATAATAAGTGGAGAAATGGGATTAAGAAGTATTTTATCAATGATATATAAAATATTCCATAAGAATACAAAGTATATACTATGGGCAACTCTATCAGAATACAGTGAATTAGGAAGAGGATTGTTAAGGAATATAATAAGAAAATGGCTCATACCAAAGGCTAATGCAATTCTTGTGAATGGTAATAGTGGCAAAAGATATATAAAAAAATTCAGGGTTTCTGATGAAAGATTATTTTTTACACCATATACAACAGATATTTCTAAGATGCTTGGACTTCCATTGGAAAAAGATAGTAAACAGGCAAGAAGAATGCTTATAGTTAGTCAATTGATAGAGAGAAAAGGGCTTTTTCAATTCTTTAATGCTCTCAATAACTGGGGTATAAATAATAGAGATAAAAATATTGAATTATTAATTGTAGGTGATGGGATATTAAGAGAAAAACTCGAAAATTTTATATTTCCAGATAATATATCAGTTAAATTTGTAGGGTCTGTCCCTTATGAAGAGGTTATAAATTATTACAAAGAGAGTGGGATATTTGTTTTCCCTACTCTTTCTGATGAATGGGGATTGGTTGTTAATGAGGCAATGGCATGTGGACTTGTCATACTCGGAAGTATTTATAGTCAGGCAGTAGAGGAATTAGTTGGATCAGAAAATGGCTTTACTTTTAGGCCAGATTGCGAGGATGAGATAATTAATGCAATATCTCAAATTATGACTTTAACAGAGGAAGAACTTAATATTATAAGAAAGAAGAATAGAGAGAAAATATCCTCTTTAACCCCAGAATATGTTGCTGCTAATGTTGCTAAAGCAATGGAGTTTGTTATTAATAAATTCTAAGTATCTTTTTTATAATCTTTAGTACTGTTATTTTTGGCGTAAGATCCATAAAACCAAAAATATTAGTAAAATGATCTATTATTCTTATAATACCGTGAAAAATGAATAAAAAAATAGTTATTATTAGGACAATTCTTATTATATTGATATTTTTTATACATAACTTATAAACTTTCTTTTTTATACTTAAAGGAAGTAATTGAATTATAAAAAGAGTAATAAAAAAAGGGAAAATAAAAATAACCAAAATATTATATTTAATTGCGTTAAAAAAATGTAAATGAGAAAATTCTATAAATGCTCTCGACATTCCACATAAAGGACAGGGGATATGAGTAATATTCATTAATGGACAGACAGAAAAATTATCTTCGCCGATAAAATATAAGCCAAAACTTAAAACAAAGATAGAAATTAATACCCATAATAAATTATGATTAAATATAAAAAATCTTATATCTCTTTTTGTTATAAAACAATCTTTTTTCATCTAAATATACTAAAAAATTTTTCCAAGAGATATGCCTTTTTTAAAAAAATATTATTTATTTTCTATCTCTTTTATAGCATCTTTTATTATTATCTCTTTTTCTAGTTTATTATTATAATAAATATAAAGTGTTCCATTATCTTTTTGATAGTAAGGGATTGGAATTTCCACACCACCTTTTGTCTTTATATTAAACAATATTTTTTCTTTTGCATCTTTAATTGTCTTAATTTTTGCCTCAAACCTAAATGGGAATGGTTTCTTAGGAAGAGTTAATGGTAAAAAACCCTCTATTTTTTCGCCATTAATTTCTTTATATATATTAACAGAAAAAATAACTGGCTTTGTCTCTTCAATAATTTCACTAATTAATGCTCCTTCACCAATTGATTGGGCTGTGATTAACATATCTTCATCTTTTTTATTAACAATAGTAAAATTAATATTATAAAAAATTTCTAATTCTTCTATTTCTTTTGATATTTCATTAAATTTCTTACCCACAAAATTAGGCAAAACTTTTTCTGTTTGATCTTTTATGCCATTTGAAATCCATAATTTTACTTTTTTAACTTCTCTTAATGGTGTCCCATCCGGGGGATCTTGTTTTATAATTCTTCCTTTCTCTACTGTATCATTAAATTCATAAATTGGTGTCTCAAAAGTGTATGGTATTTTTGTATTAATATATGTCTTATCCAGAAAATCTGCTAAATCAAATAGAGTATATCCTCTAAAATCTGGCAATGATTTACTGTGCTCTCCTAATGAGACACTTAAAAAAACAGTTCTTCCTCTTTTTACCAAGCTACCAGATGAAGGTGATTGATCAAAAACAACTCCTTCTGGATATGTATTTGAATATTTTGGCGAAACTTGAGAAACAAGTTTTTTTTCTGATATCTTTTCTAATGCTTTATATAGATAGTCCCCTTCTACATTTGGAACTTTTACAATATCTGTTGTAAATGTGAATAAAACAAAGATTAACCAGGAAACCACAAATATTAATATAATAGAACCAAAGAATGCATACCACATAATTTTTTTAGCTCTATCAGTATCAGAGTCATCAGGAGTTATCATAATTGTGGAAATTATTTTCTCTAAAATCTCCTTAAATTTTTCCATATTTATCCTACCTTAAATAAATTATGCCACAAAAATTTTTGATTTTGTCAAAAAAAGTCTACTATATATAAGAAATTAGATTATCATTTTTTAAAAAACCTGTCAAGGGCTTTAAGAGTAAAATAGAGTCATTTATCTCTCTTTTTCAAAAAATGGTATATTTAAAATTAGAGTTGCTTCTTTATAGTGAAAAATAATTCTAATTTAACAAAATTTATATTTTAATATTTATAAACAAATTTTTTTACTTTATGTAATTCTATTTTAACACAACTTCCACCTATAATTTTAATATTTTTTCTTATAACCACTTTATTCTTAAAGTGGTTATAAAAATTAGACCTATTTTATCGTCGTTACTACAAATAGGTTGGCAATTTTATGTTTAATTTTGCCTTTTTCACAATTTTATTGGCAAATTTATTATTAATCCTGATGCAAAAATATAGAATTCTCCTTCGTAACTACTATATAATATCATATCTTTATATTATATAAAGTGATATTACAAATAAATTACAATTAATGCGTATACACTAAAATAAAATCATTTCTTACATAACTACTTTATTTATAATTAAGTTACATCATTTTTGTTGATTTTTATGGGGGAAGTTGTGTTGAAAAAAAAATAAAATAAGGGACAGACCTATAAATTTTTTATGATCAAAAGAGGGACAGACTTATAAATTTTTTATAATTATAAAAATAAAATAAGGGACAGACCTACCCTATCATGAGGCAAAACTAATTTTCATATATATTAGGATAACTTACAAATTAAAATTCTGTTAGGATAAACACAAATATTTGTATCTTTTTCGTATTCTTTAATTCTTCCAGAAAACTTCTTAAGACATACAGAATCAATTTTAATACTCACTTCCCATTGTCCTTACCACTATCTCATCAGAAAAATCACTCTCATTTGTCTTTTCTTCATCGTCAAAGGCAGTAACAGCAAAATAATACATAACATTGTTTTTTAAGCCAGTTATAGGAATCCCATGTTTATCAAAATCCTCATTAGCATCTATAATTATCGGACTTTCGCCATTTGTCGCATCTTTACCAAAATAGTAGTTAGACCTTGTTCCATAATATATTTTATAACCCATGATATCCTTTTCTGAATTTCTTATCCATTTTAAGATAACAGTATTTCCTTTTACTATTGCTTTTAACCCCACCGGCCGAGCAGGGGGGATATCTTTGTAATATATAATTTCCAATGATCTAAATTTTGGAGAATTATTATTATTGTTGCCGGGTAATAACAAAATTCTCCACTGAATAAATCTTATTTTATCTGGTATTATGCTTTCCTTATTAAATGGCATCCATTTTATATTTTGAGAATATTCATAATAAGAATAAAAAGGTTTATCAGAGTATCTATAAAAATAGAATATTTCACTATTATTATCCTTAAAATCTTCAATATTAACCTTCTTTATTATTCCTCCGCCTTTACCTATATCTATAACCTTACTTATTATCTCTCCACCATTGGAAGAATATTTTTCCTCAGATGTCATAATATCTTTTTTAAAAATATAAAATTCATCAACTGCCCCAATAAATGACTGAGCAATTTTTATAAAGCATCTATTTGTAGGGTGATAACTCATATTTAAAACAGAACTATGAAGATTACCATCTATTGTAGCAATTCCAATTCCTGCTTCATTTCCATTTATATACAATTTTATTATTCCATTATAACTATTATATGTAAGATTAATTAATGACCATCTTTCTGGGATAATTCTTGTTACAGAATCTATTTTAATATTTGGAAAAACCTTTTCATTAAGAGAGAAGACATTTAAAAAATCCCATAACACTTTACCATTTTCTAATTTACATATAATTGCCTGCTCTTCTGTTTTATTTTCTTTTTTGTTGTAATAATGTCCACCTATGCTTAAAATAGTTTCATTAATAGAATTAGATACAGGATAAATCCAAAAAGAAATCGAAAAAGATCCAAGTCTTGCTCCGGGCTGAAAAAATGAACTATTATTACCAATAAGTTCTATTCTATCTTCATTTGAGAGAAAATACGCAGAATTATTATTTAAATATATATTATCACTTAATAAAAATTTGGAATAAAGAACTTTATAATTTCCAGTAAGATCTTTCTCTACCTTTGAATCAAAAGAAAGATAAAGATCCACATCTTCATTTACACCTATAGTAGACTGTCTTAAAGAATAATATGCTGGCTTATTATTAATTCTTTTTTGCTCAACATTATTTTCATATTCTACAAAATCCTCTATATTCTTCCCTACTTCCCATTTTATACTCTTTTCTTCAGAGAAAAGAAAAAAAGAAAAAAATAAAAAAAGTATTTTAAATTTTCTCAATTCAGAAATCCTTATTAACTAAAATAACCATCTTACTCGATGAGTTTAGCAAATAATTTGCTACCTTAAAGAATATATATTAATTATCTTATGAATTATAAAAAAGTTTAACAAATTATTAGTTTAAATTAAAGATATTAAATAATAAGTGCTCTTTATTATTTAGATATACCACAAAATCTTCAATTTAAGAAAGGCATCTATATATAGAGTTATGTAAATATTGGCATATTTACATAACTCTTTAATTTTTGTCAGTAATTAGATAGGAGCAGAATTAATCTTCGTCTCTTCTGCCACCAAATTTTGAGTGAAATCTCTTACCAGACCTGTTATTATTAAACTTTCTTGGTCTGTCTTCTTTTGCTTTAGCAAGGTTTACTCTAATTGATCTTCCATCAATCTCACCATTGTCTAAAGCCTGAATTGCTGCATTGGCTTCTTCTTCGGTTTCCATTTCAACAAAACCAAAACCTTTTGATCTTCCAGTATTCTTATCAGTAATTACTCTTGAAGATAAAACATTACCGAATTCTGAAAAGATCTCTTTTAGGGAATCAGCTGTAATAGCATAAGGTAAATTCCCCACATAAATACTAATTGACATAAAAACTCCTGAAACATAATACAAAAAATAAAATTAAGGATATTTAAAATACCCAATTAACATCATACACTATTTATTTAAAAAAAGCAAGTTTTTTTTAAATAAATATTAAAATTTATTTAAAAATATCATTCATAAAATCGTCTATATTAAAAAATCCCTTTTTACCATATATCCATTCACAAGCTTTAACTGCCCCAATAGCAAAACCTTCTCTACTTCTTGCTCTATGAGTAAGCTCTATTGTGTCTGCAACAGAATCAAAAATAACTGTATGAGTTCCGTCAATATATCCCCCCCTCACGGAAGCAATATGAATTTCATTATTTTCAATTTTTCTATTAAGTTTTTCTGTTATGATCTTTTCTTTTTTAGATATTCCATTCAGTAGAATATTTCCTATCATCATTGCTGTTCCAGAGGGGCTATCCTTTTTCTCTTTATGATGTAATTCATAAGAAAGAATATCATATTGATCAGAAAATTTATTTATAATTCTTGCACTCTCTTTTATTATTCTAAAAAAAATGTTTACCCCTAAAGAAAAGTTACCAGACCATATAAAACCTATATTATTGCCTACTATGGTTTTCACATCTTCTAGTTTATCATACCAGCCAGTAGTCCCCATTACAACATTTACCCTGCATTCTACATATTTTTTTATATTATCGATAGCAGATTCTGGGGTTGAAAAATCTATTGCTACATCTATATCTTTTAAAGAATCTCTATTAACCTCAGAAAAATCGGCTTCTTTATTAAATTTATCTATTCTTACAATTTTTTCATAAGATTTTTCTTTTTTTAAAATTATCTCTATCTGTTTACCCATTTTACCATAACCAACCAATGCAACTCTCATAAAAACCTCCTCTTTTAAACTGAAAATCTTTTTGATTTTTAATATTAAAATGTAACAAATTTGTCAAGGAAAATATATAAAAAACAACATATGCAAAGAGATTTTATTTTTAGTCAATTAAAATGAGAGAATTCACCTTAAGAATAATTTTGTTTAAGAGAGATTATAATAGCATTATTTTATTTTTTTTAAAAATTTTTAATAATTATTTGCTAATAATATGTCTCAAAGCCTATTACTTGATAGTAACTGTTATATATAGCCTTGTAAAATGGCTTAGTATTACCGTGGAAGTGGGACAATTCTCTACTCTTCCACCATCTTTTAATTTTTGTTATTTTTAAGAATAACCTCAATGTTATTATTCCACACTTTTTCTCAAATCCAATCATCCCCATTCTCTCATATTCCTCAATGAAAACTTCAAGAATTGCTCTAATCAATTTTGCCATGCTGAAAAAGTTTAAATCAGCATGGATTTTTTTCAAAAATCTATATTCCTCTTTTGGAATATAAAAATGAATAGATGCATCTGCCTCTATTCTTTCGTAAGCATTGTCATCCTCATTACCAAAACAGTATCTTTTCTTTACTCTATCAGAAAATTTTTGCAATATATAAACAATTAATTTTGATAAAGAGAGATTCTCTTTTCTGGCTATCTTTGAAAGTTTTTCCTTCATAGTAGAAGTAACTACAAAATGTAGTTCGTGATTATTGTTGCGATTTAAATTTTTTTTATTCATAACAAATCCTCCTCATTTTATAAAAATTATTTTCTATATATTAATCACAAAATTTTTAATAAAATCCTTTACAACTTTTAGAAAAAATTTAGAAAATTTTTGTCTAAAAAATAAAAATATCTCTATTTTTAGAAATAAATAAAATATTATTTGACTTACAAATTTGAATTTATTATAATAGAATTAATCAATTTTAACAGAACAATAATTATAATTTCTTATAGAGAAAATTATGGTTTTAAACTTTCCAAAATATGAAGAGCCAGCCTGGCTTTATCCACAAAATGATAAGTTTACATTTAATTTGCTTGATGTTATAAAAGATTCTTTATTATATCCAGCCGGTCGCTTTGATGGCTTTCCAATTCCTATATTTTTAGGAAATGTATATAGTTTTATTTATATTGATTATACTGTTGAAAGAGATAGCCTTTTTGAAGAATTTTTATCTCCGCAAGATCCTAAAAAAGGGATAAGAGGTTATACTATTATTTTTAGAAAGAATATTTCAATAGAAGATCTTCCGCCTTTTGGAGACTGGTATAATAACTTGCCAGATTATATAAAATATTCTTATGAGATTCAAAATAAATACTATTATACTCAAAATAGATACCATGATACTCAAAATAGATACTATGATATTCAAAATAGATACCATAGGAAATATGAAGAAAAAGACCCGAAAAATATAGAACGATATCAAATTTTTTCTGATTATCTTGAATATTATTGGAGATATCAGGACTATAACTTTGATGACACGAATAGATGGAAATGGTATTTTTATGTTTATCCTTATGATTTATGGGATTTATATCCTGATAAAAAACTGGAACAATATGAAAGGTGTTTTTCTAGTAAGAGGCATTATGAACGTGATCCTTTAAGCTTTTGTTCCAAATGTGGACCTCCTTATTGTGAATGGTTTATTTTTGAAAGATTACCACAGTTATCTGATCAATATGGTCCAAAAAGATTTTCTTTTTTATTTTTTAATGTAGAAGCAATTTCTACATATCAAAATATATTTTTATCTAATAATTTATCACCTCCAATTCTATTCATGGAAAATCCAGGAAATTCTTTTGGCTGTGGATGGACACCGTCTTATGAAAATCTTATGAAAAACACTATCTTTTTTTATAATAAGAAGCTTGCCCCAAAATATATTTATGATGGATCTAAGGTTGAATTTTTTGGTAATGTGGGAGACAATGACAAAATAAAGTATAATAGACCAGTGTATTGTTATGTAAAAGAAAATAATAGAGTTGTTTCTAAAATTAAGTATATAAAAAAACAATATAACTACATTAAAACTCATTATGATAGACTGACATATAGGGTATGGAATAGCTTAGGCGCTATCACTATTTTCGAAAAAGCTGAATAATCTTTTTTGTTAGTTATTACCCAATCCTATTTATAATTCTTTATAACTATTTATACAAAATACTTTTTTGTGAATGCATATTTTTTTTCAAAAAATCAATTATTTCTAAAACTTAATAAAAATATTGTCTTTATCTAATAAAATTGATATACTTAAAAAAGAGGCAGTTTATGTTTGCAGAAAATAAGACTTTATATATAAAAAAAGAGGTTTTATCCCGTATAGCAAAATTGTATTTGAAGATAGATTGATAGAAGAAATAGAAAAACTTCCAATTCAGATGATTAAAAAGGATGATCCCCCATTTAGATGTTGTATCTATAAGGATAGAGAGATAATAAAATATAGGGCAATAGCATCACTCGGTTTTACCCTTGAAAATGAATTTGAGATTGATAACACGCTTCTTTCTGATTATGCAAAACTTGCTCTTAAAAGAGAAAAGCCGACTTTTCCGATTTTGACATTTATTGATGAAGCATGTAAGGCATGTGTTAGAACTAACTATTTTGTTACAAATGTATGTAAAAACTGTGTTGCAAAGCCATGTATTATGAATTGTCCTAGAGAAGCAATATCCACGATAAACAATTCTGCAAATATAAATCCAGAAAAATGTATAAATTGTGGAATATGCATGAAGGTCTGCCCTTTTCATGCTATTGTTTATGTTCCTGTACCATGTGAAGAGTCCTGTCCAGTTGGGGCGATTATTAAAGATGAAAAGGGCAAAGAGAATATTGACTATGATAAATGTATTTTTTGTGGGAAATGTGTAAGAGCCTGTCCTTTTGGGGCAATTATGGAAAAGTCTCAAATAATAGATATTATAAAAAATATAAAAGAAAATAAGAAAATTGTAGCAATGATTGCCCCTTCAATAGTAGGACAATTTGATGTGACAATAAAAAAAATAGCAACTGGTTTAAGAAAACTAGGTTTTAATTATGTTGTAGAAGTTGCTCTGGGCGCTGATATTACAGCCAAAATAGAAGGTAATGAATTTATAGAAAGAATGGAAAAAGGGGATAAATTAATGGGTACCTCATGCTGCCCTGCATATACAGAGAGTGTAAAAAAACATGCAAAGGATTTTAAACCTTTCGTATCTCATGCAAAGACTCCAATGGCATACACTGCCTCTCTTGTAAAGGAGAGATATCCTGATTCAATAAGAGTCTTTATTGGTCCATGTATTGCTAAAAAGCATGAAGGGTTATTTAATGAAGAAATTGATTATGTTCTTACTTTTGAGGAACTGGATGCTCTTTTTATAGCAAAAGATATAGATTTAAAGAATTGTGAAGAATCAGAACTTGATATTAAAGAAGCGACAAAGATTGGAAGGGGATTTCCAGTATCTACTGGTGTTGCTTCTGCATTAAAAGAGATTTTAAAGGGGAAGAATGTTGAAATAAAAGAGGTCTTTATTGATGGTTTAACAAAACAGAATGTAAAATTATTAAATAGTTATGGCAAAGGCAATTGTCCTGGAAATCTTGTTGAGGTAATGTCATGTGAAGGTGGATGTATAGCAGGTCCTGCTGTTATAAGTAAATATAATGTATCAAAAAAAAGAGTGGAAGACTTTTTAAAAAACTAATTTTTTATAAAATATATAAAAAAGTTTTTAAATCGTAAATAGTAATTTTCATTTCATATCAAAAATTCGAGTAATAGAGGCAATCTATCAAGAAATTCAAAATTTTTATTCTTAAAATAAAAAATACCACAGAAAATATAATTTTCTAATGCTTCATTTATATTATTTTTCTTTAGATTATTATTTACCCTCTTAAAACTTCTTACAAAATCCTCAATTTTTTCTATTACTTCACTCTTAAATCTATCAAACCAGACTTTTCCTCTTATTTTTAATCTTTTGTTGTATCTAACGGCGAATGTCCCCAGTAACCACTGCATTATTTTTGATAGATTTTCCCCTCTTTTAGGTTTTATAATAAAATGACAGTGGGTATAGACAAATACGAAATTTAGAAGTGAGAATCTAAATTTCTTTTTTGCCTGTTTTAAAGTTAATAATAGCATTTCGCGGACAAATAGGGGCTTTAGTTCAGGTCTGTCCCTGTTAATTGTGCAGGTAATATAATAGCTAGCCCCCTTTTTTAGTATTCTATTTCTTCTCATAAAAAATCCTCCTTTCTTTTAAAAAAGTATTTTTATATATTAATCACAAATTTTTTGAGAAAATCCTTTACAATTTTTGAGAAAAAATTTAGTTTTTTTGAAAAAAAATTAAAGTGAGGGACAGACCTATAACTTTTTTATAGTTATAATTAAAAGAGGGACAGACCTATAAACTATAAATCTTTTTAAATAGGGACAGACTTATAAATTTTTTATAATTAAAATTAAAATAGGGACAGACCTGAACTTTATCATAAGGAGAAACTAACTTTTAT